>ERZ772863.993-NODE-993-length-27982-cov-6.359795_pt1 | contig 27982 bp, 22 predicted proteins | sample MGYA00512134_ERZ772863 | MGnify/ENA primary metagenome ERZ772863 (study PRJEB29015, sample SAMEA2737659) | human gut metagenome | biome: human gut; feature: human-associated habitat; material: faeces | place: China | collected 2012 ...
ATCTCAGATGCCATAGCTGCTGAATGTGTCATTCCTGAACATCCGATAGTCTCAACTAAAGCTTCCTGAATAATACCTTCCTTAACATTGAGAGTAAGTTTGCAGGCACCCTGCTGTGGTGCACACCAGCCTACACCGTGTGTAAAGCCGGAAATATCCTTTACTTCTTTTGCCTTAACCCATTTTGCTTCTTCTGGGATTGGTGCACAACCATGGTGTACTCCCTGAGCTACTGGGCACATGTTTTCTACTTCCTGTGAATAAATCATGTTCTTGCTCCTTTCAATAATGCTTATTATCTGCGGAATTATCCGCAGTCCTAAATTATATTTTCGCATAAAATTATTGTGAAGTCTATACCTTTTTGAAAAATTTTGTCAAAAAATTTCAGGTATTGCAAGAAATTATCTATTAAGATACAAAACAGGATACCATATAAGAAAGGTATCCTGCTTCATATGTTTAAAAAATGCTTATATATTTTTGTGTATCGTAAATATTTCCTTTAAATTGTATTGCAACATTATACTCACCATGTTTTACTTTCATAAGAGGCATGCTCATAAAATAATGTTGTGTTCCAAAAACTTCAAGAGGCTGTTCCGTATCAGTAAAATCCTGAATATATGTGTCTTTGTCGTTATACAGATAAATTTTTTCAAGCATATGGTCGAGTGCTCTTATCTGCAGTAATTCTCCATACATACAAAGCTGTGGTTTATCGTCACCGTCTTCTATATCATCCATAAAGCTCAACATATTCTTAAATTGCTCCGAATTTGTATCTTCTCTTACAGGTTCACATAATTCTCCAACTATCATATCATTTGACAAGTCTAATGGTTTAGCCATATCAGCAATATTAAATTCAACTGAATGTGCACTGAAATAATCTAATTTTGATGAAAATTCATTTAGGATTTCTCCTGAATTATAATCAATTTCATAAATTTTCCCGTTGTAATCATCTATTGGAGGTTTAAGATTTGCACACATTGCTAATACTTTTCCGGTTTCAGCATCATATTCTTCATTTGACCTTGTAACACTAAGCGGAATAGGAAGATATTGCTCCTGCATTACTGTCATTTCTTTTTCATCAATGGCAAAAAACATAATATTTGATTTTTTTTCTTTATCAAACCATTTAACCGGCCTTCTGTTTGCCGTATGGTTGTCAAAAAGCATTACGTGAAGTTTACCATCTTTTTCTTTACCATGCACTATCTGAATGGCATGCTGCTGGAAGAACCATTTAATGTCTCCCTTAGGTTTAAGCACTTTGTCCTCAACATCGGTATTCTTATAAAATTTAGGTTTAGTTAAAAGCCATACTATACTTTCATCTTTTAAACTTATTTTTGCAATTGTATGCACATTACGCATTGAAATGATAACAGAATCATCCTCTTTTATATATTCTATTGAGTTAATATGAGCCCAGTCATTTCTGGTAATATATTTTTCTACCAAAAGGTGATTCATATTTATCTCTTTGACTATTTCTCCTGTCATTCTATCTATTTCGACTATCTCGTTTTCCATATATGTGTCGTCAATAGAGCTTGACAGTGCTAAGATATTGCCGTCGGGTTCTTTTTCTATAGCCCAGTGATGAAGTCCTTTCTTATCATAATAAGTACGGTACACTCTTCCCATCATATCCATCTCATGCATAACCACTGTATTTGCATTTCCCCATGCCGGTCTTCTCATATGCTTTTCAGGGAACAAAAATCTTCCGTCTTTAAATAAATATACTCCACAATACTGTGGTATTTTGTTTAGGGCAAAACGGATATTTCCCTTTTTATCAAAAGCATATACTCCACCGTGATAGCCGCCTGATACAAAAATGAAATCTTTTGACAATGGTTGTTTGCTGTTTGTAAGCTTCATGCCATTCCTTACCATTTTACCAAGACCTCTTATAATAATGCGAATCTTTTTTGATGCAATAATATTGTTTTCTTCATCAATTAAATTTATTGTCACTGTATTTATAGTGCTCTCATACATTCCCAACATAGGAACTCTGTGATATCTGGTAATATTTTCATCGCACTTAGTAAAATCTTCGCTGCCTCGTTTACCTGCTACAGTATAACGTACTTTACATGGCTTATCTGTTACAAATAATGCAAGTGCCGACATAGGTGCAATTTCATATGGATTTTTTATTACAAGAATATTGTCAAAATCATATTCTCCGCTTTTCAGTATTTCATTTATTGCCAGTTCTCTTTTATATGATAATACTGCAGCATTTTCAATCTTTTTGATATTTGATTTGTAATTGTTTGCTGCTTTTGTATAAAGTATATTATACTTTTTTACCTGGCTGTCAAGCCAACTAGAGTTTGCCACAAGGGCATTCATTGATAATTTTTTAATCGGTGCAAGTAATTTATCTATCGCTTTCATATATTCCATCCTTATTTAGATTGTCAAGTTATAAATCTTAAGAAAATCTTAAAAATTTACATTAGTTCAAAGTTTAAGGTATAATTGTGTCATTTTTTTTGCAAAATTATATTAAAATTGTCGATTTTTGGTTAAAAATGAGCATTTTGTATAATTCATATAGTACAATATTGCTTTTTATATAAATCTTTGTAACATAATTGTATTGAATTTGCAACATTTCCTTTGTTATAATATTATTTACTGGATTTATTATATCCATACAATGCATGGAGGAAATTATAAAATGAAAAATCTTAATGAATTACTTAACAGTTATAAAGTCGCAGAACTCAAAGAAATAGCTAAAAATTCGGGAGTTAAAGGATATTCAAAGTTAAAAAAATCTGAACTTATAGATATAATTATAAACCAGCTTGCTGATGCTGACGTGTCAACACTTGATTTACCGGACGAGATAAAAAACAGCATAAATGACAATGCCGAAACTGTAGCAGCAAATATTGTTTCAGCAGTAAAAAATGATGAAAATGAACATACAGAAAGTAACAGCACTTTAAATGACAGTGATGACGGTGTCATCAAACTTAAGAATCGTTTATTTGGGGTTGCACCTCTTATGGCAAATGTAATACCTGATGATATGCCTGCACCATGCTCAAATACTCCTGACAGTTTTATGCAGATAAAAAAGATATATCCTAATGATAAATGTCCATGCGGCAGCGGAAAAAAATATAAAAAATGCTGTGGTAAACCAGCATAAGGTATTAAAACCAAAAGATTTATAGTAAAATGTTCGTAATATAGCGAAAAACAGGGCAAAATGCTGGATGTGCCCTGTTTTTTCACAAAATAAAATCATCAAAATTTATCTTTTTTCTACTATATTGCCCTGATTTTTGTATATACTTCCCTTAGGTATATATCCTCTGACACTTGACAGCGGATATATATTGGTATTGCTGCCTATAATAGTTCCCGGATTTAACACACTGTTGCATCCGACTTCTACATAATTGCCTAAGATAGCTCCCATCTTTCTAAGACCTGTGGCAATCTTGTCACCTTCATATTTGATTACGACATCGGATTTATCTGATTTAACATTTGATGTTATAGAACCTGCACCCATATGTGATTTATAACCAAGTATTGAATCGCCGACATAATTATAATGAGGTACCTGGACATTATTAAAAAGTATTACATTCTTTAATTCTGTCGAATTGCCCACAACACAATTTTCACCTACAATCGCATTGCCTCTTATAAATGCTCCCGGTCTCACCTCAGTATCTTTTCCGATAATACATGGACCGTTAATTGTTGCCGTAGGTGCTATATCCGCAGATTTGGCAATCCATATATTGTCTCCTTTTTTATCATAATCTTCTTCAGAAAGTGATTTTCCAAGCCCTATTATAAAGTCCTTTATTTTAGGAAGAACGTCCCATGGAAAATCTATATGAGTAAAAATATCAGCCGCAATTGTCTCATCAAAATTAAACAGATTTTTATTTTTTAAATTTTCATACATAAAAATGCCTCTTTTCTATATTTATTTGTTTGCCTGTGCCTTTGTTTTATTGCTTTTTATTGTGGTTTTTGAAGTTTTATAGTTAGCTGCTGCTCTGTCAAAATATGGTTTAAAAAGATTTTGATAATTTTTGCTTTTTACATTCTGCACATGGAATGTGATAAATTTGTTTAATTTCATCATGTACTCAGCCTCAGTTATTTTTCCATCTGCAACCATAGTAAGACCAAGCTCCCAGCTTGCCGTCAATTCAGGATTCAAAATTGCATGAATAGATGCAAATACTACATCATATACCATCTCACCAAGAAGTGTTGGTGTGATTATCTGTGTTTTTTTATTTAATGACAGATACTTTATATTTACAAGTTTGCTGAGAATTTCAGCTCTCGTAGCACTTGTACCGATACCGCTTCCCTTTATCTGTGCACGAAGATCCTCGTCATCGATAAGCTGGCCTGCATTTTCCATTGCTAGTATCATGGAACCTGAATTATAGCGTTTTGGTGGCGACGTTTCTCCTTCTTTTATTTCCGAAGAAAACAAATCTATCTCCATTCCCTTTTTTAACTGCTTCAATTTTTCAATTGTATTTTCATCAATTTTATTGTCAGTGGTTTGTGCATCCTCCGACTCATTATCGTCAGCCTGCCTGTCACTTAATTTTTGTTTTGCAAAAGAAGCCGAGGCTATGGCAAGATACCCCTCTTTTGATAAAATTTTAAAACTTGAAAAAAACTGTTCATTTAATCTTTCGGCTGCTATCGTTATTTTAAGATACTCTGCCGATGGATAAAAGATACACAGAAATCTTCTTACAATGATTTCATATACTCTGGCTGCCGTCTGGTTTACGTTGTTTAATGCGTTAAATCCCTGACCTGTCGGTATAATTGCATAGTGGTCTGTAATCTGTTTATCATTCACATATTTTGTTTTTTCAATTCCTTTGTAACTTTGGCTTTCAAGTATACCGGAAGCTATGTCTCTCACAATTGAATAATTTCTAAGACCACCTATGTTCTTAGAGATTTCCTTTGCAACTGCTGTAGATAATACTCTCGCATCGGTTCTTGGATATGTAACAAGTTTCTTTTCATAAAGTTCCTGGACTATTTTCAATGTTTCATCAGGACTTATTTTAAAAAGCTTGGAACAGGTATTTTGTAATTCTGCCAGGTTGAATAATAACGGCGGATTTTTCTTTTCCTTTTTCTTTTCAGCCTTACACACAACTGCCTTGACAGAAGGAGGAATTATTTTTAATTCCTCAATTAACTTTGCAGCATCCTCTTTATTATTAAAGCCATTTTCTTTATATAAAAGATGTGACTCAAAATATTTTGAACCTTTTACTGCACGCCACTCGCCATCAAAGTTCTGACCTTCATATCCAAATTTTCCAATAACACGATAAAACGGAGTTTTTACAAAATCCCTTATCTCACGCTCTCGCTTAACGACCATTCCGAGTACACAGGTCATAACCCTTCCTACAGATACGGCTGACCATTTACCGTTATTAAGATAATCCATTATTGTTCTGCCGTACTTTAATGAAAGTACCCTTGAAAAATTTATTCCCATAAGGTAATCACTCTTTGCTCTAAGATATGCCGCCGAAGAAAGATTGTCATATTCTGATAAAAGTTTTGCTTCTTTTATCCCTCGTTTTATTTCTTCTTCTGTCTGCGAATCTATCCAGACACGTCTTTTTTCTTTTTCTGAAGATACCTCTGCCATATTATCAACGAGCCTGTATATATATTCACCCTCACGTCCCGAATCGGTACAGACATAGATACATGATACATCCTCTCTGTTTAAAAGACCTTTTACTGTGTTAAACTGCTTTGAGACTCCCGGAATAATTTCATAAAGAAAATGCTCCGGAATAAACGGAAGTGTCTGAAAACTCCATTTTTTAAGTGCTGGATCATATACTTCCGGATAACTCATTGTGACAAGGTGCCCTACGCACCATGTTACAACGTAATCATCAGATTCCAAATAGCCCTTAGATGCATTTCCGCCGACATTAAGTACCTTGGCAAATTCCTTGGCAACACTTGGTTTTTCGGCTATAAATAGACTTTTACTCATTATAATTTATCCTTGATTTTATTTGTCACTGTATCAATTATTCGTTACATAAGGCTTTCTGTCAGCCAAAAAAGCTGTATAACTCTTATGGCTGAATATTGCAAATACTATTGCAACACCGGCAAGACAAACATATTTAACAATTTTTGTTACGTTTACATCTACATTTACTCTTGTTCCTTTTTCCATAATTAACCTCATTTCTAAACAATATACCTGTTACTTTGATGTTTTAAAATCCCCCCTGCTTACAGTCATTTCATACCCCACAGATTCTATCCTGCGTCTGAGACATCCCGCACACTGTGCAGATTCCTCTCCTGTACATATCTTGTTATCATAGAGCTGATATTTTTTTCTGACCGAAACCGGTGACAAATTTGGCATAACTACATTTGCTCCAGCCCTAAGACCTAGTTCCCTGCCGCTTGGCGCAATTGTTCCAAGAGCTGTCGTTGACGGCAGCAAGACATTCGGAAACATAACTCTTAATATACCGAGGAGAAATAATGTCTGTTCAAGTGTACCGTTTTCCATGTCCGCAAACGGAGTATCCTGCTGTGATATATAAGGACCTATTCCTATCATATGCGGGTTGAGTTCTTTTAAAAATAAAAGGTCGTTTACCAGATTTTTGGTTGTCTGATACGGAGAACCCACCATAAATCCGGCACCTACCTGATAACCTATATCCTTTAAATCAAAAAGACATCTTTTTCTGTTCTCAAGCGAAAGGTTTTCGGGATGAAGTTTTCTGTAATGTTCATCCGTAGCTGTTTCATGTCTTAAAAGATATCTGTCGGCACCTGCATCAAACCAATATTTATATGTGTCATAATCTCTCTCTCCAACGGATAATGTGACTGCACAATCATCATGTCTATTCTTTATGTTTCTTACAATCTCAGCTATTTTTTCCGTAGTAAAAGACATGTCCTCGCCACCTTGAAGCACAAAAGTCCTGAATCCAAGTTCATAACCCTCATCGGCACATTGAAGTATCTCTTCTTCTGTCAATCTGTAGCGTGATACATTCTTATTACTTGTTCTTATACCACAATAATAGCAGTCATTGCGGCAGTAATTGCTAAATTCTATAAGACCTCTTATATAAACATCCTTCCCATAATATTTTTCCCTCAAATTTCTTGCCAGTTTAAAGAGATATTCAGAATCTTCGTCATCATGCTGTGAAAGTAATTCATCAAATTCTTTAGCAGATAATATACTGTTTTTATATAATTTATCAATTAATTCTTTTTGAATCATATTTAATATCCTAATTCCTCACCTACAAGTATTACTTTTATTCTTCCTGGAACAGCAGATCTTCTTGTAATAACCGTCTGACAACAAATACAATCATCCGACTGGCAGTCAGCACATCTTCCAATCTTTGAACATGGTGTATTCTTTGCAAGTCTTACGGCATTTGGAGGTGCTGCAATATTTCTCACTCTTGAAATAGCTTCATCCACATTCCTTACTACTTTATTCATTCCGACAATCAGAATAATATTCTCAGGTCCATGGCAAAGACAGGCAACCCTGTTTCCGGAACCATCTATATTAACAAGTTCACCGTCCATTGTAACGGCATTTGAACTCATAAAATAGTAGTCAGATGTGACTATCTTTCCATAAAGTTCTCTTTTTTCTTCAGGTGTTTTAGCTTCAGCTCTGTCATAAATGATATAATCATCAGATTCTTTGAGATCGTCAATAAGACCAATCTCAGAAAGTGTCTGAGAACCGCCCCATGATATAGTGCAGTCCGGTGTCAAAAATCTTTTGGCTTTTGCATTTGCCTCTTCTCTGTCTATACAATAGTAACCTTCAATTCCTCTTGCATTAAATTTATTTATAATTGTTTCAGCAAGATTCTGATAATTTTCCTGTTTTGGAGTAAGTTCTGTCATTTCTAAATCATCCATGTCTTATCCTCCTTATATCTGTGTTTATGTATGCTTTTTGTAAATAATGGGGCATTCGGCATTATATTTTACCGAATCCCCCATGTAACTTATAAGTCATAAACTTTCTGCAACGTACATTCTATTACTCATAAAGTGGATATTTATCTGTAAGGCTCTTTACAATTGCAGCTGCTTTTTCAGTATTAGCCTCATGGTCATCAATAATAAGCGCTATAGCTTCAGCAACTTTATCCATATCGTCTGTGTTAAAACCTCTTGTTGATACTGCAGCAGTTCCAAGACGGACACCACTTGTCACAAAAGGTGACTGAGGATCATCCGGAATTGTATTTTTATTACATGTAATATGTGCTGCATCAAGCCATTTTTCAACTTCTTTTCCTGTAAGTCCCTTGTCTGCAAGATCTACGAGCATAAGATGATTATCTGTACCGCCTGATACAATCTTTATTCCACGTTTGATAAGTCCGTTGGCAAGTGCCTGGGCATTATCAATAATGTTTTTACCGTATTCCTTAAATGCAGGATCGAGAGCCTCTTTAAAACATACTGCTTTTGCCGCAATAACATGCATAAGCGGACCACCCTGAATTCCAGGGAATAAAGCTTTGTTAAGTTTATGCTCTTCTGCAAATTCTTTGCTTGAAAGAATCATGCCACCACGAGGTCCGCGAAGGGTCTTATGTGTAGTAGTTGTTGTAACATGAGCATATGGAATTGGACTTTCATGATAGCCTGCAGCAACAAGTCCTGCGATATGTGCCATGTCAACCATAAGATATGCGCCTACTTCATCAGCAATTTCTCTAAATCTCTTAAAATCAATTTTTCTTGCATATGCACTTGCACCTGCAACAATAAGTTTAGGTTTACATTCTTTTGCAATACGCTCAACTTCATCATAATCTATATATCCGTCGCTGTTTACTCCGTATGGGACACAATTAAAGTATTTACCAGAAAAGTTTACAGGACTTCCATGTGTAAGGTGTCCGCCATGGTCGAGATTCATTCCCATAAATGTATCTCCAGGCTGCATAAGTGCAAAAAATACTGTCATATTTGCCTGAGCACCTGAATGAGGCTGAACATTTGCATAAGTACAGCCGAAAAGTTTCATCGCTCTGTCTCTTGCAAGATCTTCAACGACGTCTACATGCTCACATCCACCATAATATCTTTTTCCCGGATATCCTTCCGCATACTTATTTGTAAGTGTGCTTCCCATCGCTGCCATAACAGCTTTACTTACAAGGTTTTCTGATGCAATAAGCTCAATGTTGTCTCTCTGTCTCTGGGTCTCATCCGCCATAGCTTTTGCCAGGTCCGGATCATAATTCTGAACTTCACTAAATGAATACATTCAAATGTCCTCCTTGTTTTTAATATATTATTTAAAATTATGCCTCGTCTATTGCTTTTCCAATATCGTGACGCATATATTTGTTGTCAAAATCAATCCACTCGGTAGCTTTGTAAGCGTTTGCTCTAGCTTCTTTAAGTGTTTTTCCTTTTGCAGTTATTCCGATAACACGACCACCATTTGTAACGATACCCTCGTCTGTTTTCTTTGTACCTGCATGGAATGCGTAGTAACCTTCTTTATCTTTTCCTTCAAAGTTTTCAAGACCTTTGATGAGTTTTCCTTTTTCATAGTGCTCCGGATATCCGTCAGATGCAAGAACAACACATACCGCAGCATTGTCTTCAAATGAAAGGTCTATCTGGTCAAGTCTGCCGTCTATACAAGCATCTATAACATCAATTATATCATTCTCCATGCGTGGAAGAACTACCTGTGCCTCAGGGTCACCAAATCTTGCATTATATTCAAGAACTTTTGGACCGTCATCGGTAAGCATAAGACCTACAAATAAGATACCTGTAAAATCTCTGCCCTCAGCTTTCATAGCATCCATTGTAGGCTGATAAATATATTTTTCACAGAACTCTTTTACATCATCAGTATAAAATGGACTTGGAGAAAATGTTCCCATACCTCCGGTATTTAAGCCTTGGTCACCATCTTTTGCACGTTTGTGATCCTGGGCACTTGTCATAGGTTTAATATGAGTTCCATCACAGAAACAAAGAACAGAAGCCTCACGTCCGGTCATAAAATCTTCGATAACAATTGTATTTCCGGCATCACCAAACTGTTTATCAAGCATAAGTGTTGTAACACCCGCTTCAGCCTCTTCAAGTGTATTGCAGATAAGCACACCCTTTCCGAGAGCAAGCCCATCTGCTTTTAAAACAATCGGAAAGCTTGCACTCTCAAGATATAAAAGTGCTTCTTCCGGTGAATTAAATGTCTCATAATGACATGTAGGAATATTGTATTTCTTCATAAGATCCTTTGAAAAACTTTTGGAACCTTCGATAATGGCTGCATTTTTGCGAGGTCCGAATACGCGAAGTCCTCTTTCTTCAAAAACATCTACAATTCCACCTACTAACGGATCATCCATTCCGATAATTGTAAGGTCGATTTCATTGTCTATGGCAAAATCGGCAAGTTTGTCAAATTCCATTGCTGAGATGTCAACGCACTCAGCAATCTGCGAGATACCACCGTTGCCGGGTGCACAATAAATCTTGTCAACCTTTTTACTCTGCGATACACTCCATGCTATAGCATGTTCACGTCCACCGCTACCTACTATAAGAACTTTCATATTAATCCTCCATTCTTCCCCTCTACTCTTCAACATGTGCAATGCCGTCAATTACTTTAACTTTTCCGGCACCAATCAAATCAATAGCTTCAGGTAAAATATTCCATTCTGCTTCTTCCATAACACGCTTCTGTAAAATTTCAGGTGTGTCATTCTCATGCACCTTTACAGCTTTCTGTAAGATGATAGGACCATGGTCGGCCTCTTCATCAACAAAATGAACTGTAGCGCCTGTCACCTTGTTTCCGGTAGCGAGTACGCTCTCATGTACTTTAAGCCCGTAATATCCCATTCCGCAATGTGCTGGAATAAGTGACGGATGTATATTTATAATTCTGTTTCTGTACTCATGTATCATCTTGACAGGTACAATTACAAGATATCCTGCAAGGACGACAAGATCAATATCATGTTTTTTCAATGTTTCAACCATGGCATTTGCAAAATCATCCCTGTTTTCAAATCCTTTAGGACTGATACATACAGCATCTATACCAGCTTTTTTTGCACGCTCTAAAGCATACGCATCGGGCTTATTACTGATTACTATTGAAATTTCGGTATTTCTGATAGTGCCATCATTTACCTTGTCTATGATAGCTTGAAGATTTGTTCCACCACCTGAAACACATATAGCAATCTTTTGTTTCTGTCCGCTCATGTACGAAACCTCCTCATAAAGCATTAAGCGGATATAACCTTATCCGCTTTTAGTTTCTTTTATCCGGCTAATTATTAAACTAATGTAACACCCTTTTCACCTTTGATGATTTCACCAACGATAAATGCTTTCTGACCTGATTTGTTTACAAGCTCAACAGTCTTATCTGCATCTGCCGCATCAACCGCAAGCATCATGCCAATACCCATATTGTATGTATTATACATCATTTCTTTGGCAATATCGCCATCTTTTGCAAGCATATCAAAAATAGGAGGAATCTCGTAACTGTCTGCCTTAATCTGAGCTCGAACTCCATCGTGAAGCATGCGAGGAATATTCTCATAGAATCCACCACCTGTAATATGACTGCATCCTTTTATAGTAACGCCGCCCTCTTTTACAGAACGAAGTGCTTTTACATAGATAATAGTCGGTGTAAGTAAAGTCTCACCAAGAGTTTTTCCGCCAAGTGATTCATAACTTACATTAAGATTTTCTTTCTTCATAGGAAATACTTTTCTGACAAGAGAATATCCGTTGCTGTGAATACCTGAAGATGCTATACCCACAAGGACATCACCCTCTTTGATAGTCTTGCCTGTAATCATATTCTTGCGGTCAACAACACCTACTGCAAATCCGGCAAGATCATACTCATCTACAGGATAAAATCCTGGCATCTCAGCTGTTTCGCCACCGATAAGTGCAGCATTTGACTGTCTGCATCCCTCTGCAACACCGCTTACGATAGACGCAATCTTCTCAGGTTCGTTTTTTCCACATGCTATGTAGTCTAAGAAAAATAATGGTTCACCACCTGCACATGCAATGTCATTTACACACATTGCAACACAATCAATACCAACTGAATCGTGTTTATCCATCTCAAAAGCTACCTTGAGTTTTGTACCAACACCATCTGTTCCTGATACCAGTGTAGGCTGCTCCATGTTTTTAAATGCCTCCATAGAAAATGCACCAGAAAAACCACCTATATCTGTAAGTACCTCATCTCTCATAGTACTTGCAATGTGTTTTTTCATCAGTTCAACAGCTTTGTAGCCGGCTTCGATGTCAACTCCAGCGTTCTTGTAATCCATTATTGCCTCCATTCTGCCATTACGGCACTCTTATTATCATGTGTTTTGTAACATTCTTGTGTATATTTTTTACAAAATCACTATAAACAGTATAAATTTTATCACAAATGTTTTAATTTGTCATTGAAAATTTATTGTAAAATTCAAAAACTTGTTTTTATGCATAAAAAAATGTATAATTTGATTTGTCTTGTCTAAAAAAATAAGACACAAATCACTAAATGCACAAAAAATATGGGCGGAAATGAGGGACTGATGAATTTTAAAGATTATATTAAAACACATAACATTCTGGCAGATGGTTCATTTGGAACATATTATGCAGAAAAATACCATACAAGTGAAGCTCCTGAATATGCAAATATATATCACAAAGACAGAGTTACAAAAATACACTCTTCTTATCTTGAAGCAGGTGCAAAACTTATACGAACAAATACTTTTGCAGCAAACACCATGTCTATGCAGAAAGATTTTTCTTTTGTAAGAGAGAACATACAAGAAGCTGTTTCTCTTGCAAGAATAGCAATTAAACTTGCCGGATGCAAAGATGCATTTATAGTAGGTGATATAGGACCTATCTCAACTGCGTCAGGTTTCTCAAGTGAAACAATTGAAAATGAATTTTATGACATAGCAAAAACATTTGCCGACGAGGGAATAGAAATAATACAGTTTGAAACTTTTATGAGCATGGAAATACTGTCTAATGTAATACCAAAAATCAAAAAAGAACTTGGTCTTTATATTATGGTATCATTTTCGGTAAATCAGCTTGGATACAGTGCTTCCGGACTCAGCGCAAAAAATCTTATAAGAGAAGCTTGTGAGGTCGAAGGTGTAGATTCCGTAGGTTTAAATTGCGGAATAGGCCCTTATCATATGTATAATATCCTCGAAAAAATCGAGCTTCCGGCAGATAAAACACTTATTGCTGTGCCTAATGCCGGATATCCTGTTCTTACAAGAAACCGGATGGAATTTAACAGCCGTCCTGAATATTTTGCCGAAAAAACCAGAGATCTGCTCTCTCTCGGTGCGGATATAATCGGTGGCTGCTGTGGAACATCACCGGAATTTATATCTTGTTTATCTGAAATAACCGGTATGGATATAAAATCTGAAAAACACATAGAAAAATCTATTGCCGCCACGGCTAAAAATCCTGTAAATTGCGGATTTTTATACGATGAAACAGGCAGAAAGAAAGATAAAAAATTTATTGCCGTTGAACTAATTCCACCATTTAATACAGATGATGAAAAACTTCTCGAATCAGCTCATTATCTCAAAAATGCAGGCGTAGATGTTTTGACATTCCCGGATTCACCATCCGGAAGAACAAGAGTTGACTCCGTATTAATGGCTGCAAAAGTTTACAGAGAAACAGGTATTGAAGTAATGCCGCATGTATGCTGTCGTGACAAAAATGCATTCGCAATGAGAGCAATGTTTATGGGTGCAAAAATAAATGATATAAAAAATTTCCTTATCATCACAGGTGACCCGGTACCCGCATCAGCAAGAAATCTTGTTAAATCGGTATTTAATTTCAGCTCGGTGGGACTTATGAAGATTGCTCAGGAAATGAACAAAGAAGTATTTAATGACAATCCTTTGAATTACGGTGGAGCAATAAACCAAAACCTTATAAATCTTGATTCAGTGATAAATACCACTAAAAGAAAAATGGAAGCAGGAGCAAACTTTTTTCTTACGCAGCCTGTCTTTTCCAAGGAAGAAGCCAAACGGCTAAGAAAAATAAAGGAAGAAACCGGCGCATGCATCTTCGCCGGAATAATGCCGCTTATAAGCCGCAGAAATGCTCTTTTCATGAAAAATGAGATTGCAGGGATAAATGTTACTGATGAAATTGTTGAGCGTTATCCTGAAAACGGTTCAAAAGAAGAAGGTGAAAAAGTCGCCGTTGAACTTGCAAAAGAAATCATATCTTATATTGATGATTTTGCGGATGGTTATTATTTCAGCTTTCCATTCAACAGGGTTTATCTCTTAAATAGAATTTTGGGGTAACCTATTTACTTGACGAAAAAACGGATATAGTATTTCCGACTCAGAAACGGCTCTCGCCTCGAAGAACATCGTAGCAGTACATAAAGGTGTCAAATACACACCTTAAGTACTGACGATGTTCTAACGTTATTCGCTGAAAATACTATATCTGTTTTTTCTGTGTAATGATAGTTGTTAGTTTATAATTATAAGTCTGTGGTTATTATTTTGACGGTCAGTCTATAGTTGTTGCTATGATATTTTTTCTGATAATTTTTTTATACAAACAATATTCTGTATTAGCAGTCATAGTTTTATGATTGTTTTATATTGATGTTTATTGCTTATAGTTATCAGTTTTAGCCATTTTTTTCTTATCAAATATACAATTTGTAGTTTTCGTTTTTAACTAAGGCTGTCTAAGAATTTTTTCATGGTTTACTCCGCCTGAATATATATATTCAACATCGTTATATACAAATACTGCAATTGTTACTTTTATCTGTGTGTTGTCGTATCCCCAGCCGGTCGGACCATCTGTTTTGTCATCAAATAATACAGCTTTTATTTTAAGATTTTTTATATTGTAGACTTCTGCATTATGCTTTTTTCCTGATTTGCCTGTGAGGTCTATCTGTGTATTTTTTGACGCAAAACTTAATTCTTCGCCTGTATATTTATCTGTTGAATTTTCTGTATCATTTCTTATTGAAATCTGCATCATTATCGGTGATTTATACAGTTCTGTTGTCTTATAGTTTAATAAATCTGTTTCACCGCTGACAGTTCCTTTATTTACAGATATATTTTTTAAGTCTCCTACAGAATACATATCATCAGATATGAGTGCTCCGATAAGATTACCATATTCGTCTTTTTCTGCAGTGTATTGAATACAGCCATCATATTTATATCTGTTTTCTGACTCTAAAAGTTTGATGCCTATCCTGTCTCCTATTTCTTTTACCGAGTTAAATCTACAGTCCGTTTTTGGTGCATTTTTTGAAAAAGAAATATTTTTAGTTGTCATTTCTATATTTTCTGAACTGCCGTTGTCATTTTCTATTTCAAAACTGTAAGAAAAATAATTAAATACTTTATTCATCAAATTTTTGTATTTATCGTACATTATTTCAAATTCATGAGCACTCATTTTTGACTTCATATAATACCTCCTTTCACTATATATACAAGTGAAAATGAAAAAAGGTCAATTTTTTATTTTATTTTTTCAATCAGAGAATAAAGTGTTTTTATTATGTCATAATATCTGCTTTCATTCATGTTAAATTTCCCATTATGTATAGGATAATTTGTTTCTTTTTCGATTTCTGCCGTAAATACAATAAAAAGTCCTTTTGCATAATCAAAATAATACGCTGCACTGTCACCGGATAAAAAGTGTTTGTCTACTAACCGGCAGTTTTTATCCCAAATTTTACTGCCACATTCCAGCACGGTGTCTACAAGATATTTATCATTTATTATAGGTGGTATCGGCTCTTTTGTTATATCCATTTCTATTTTTACATTATATTTTTCTTCAATCTGTGATGCAATGTCAAAGATAATATTGTATAATTTGTGATAATCTTCGGGTTTTGCCGCTCTGAGTGTTCCCTCCATATAAACATCTGATGCGATAACATTTTTGGCTGAACCGCCGTTTATCGTTCCTATCCCCGTTATAAATGGCAGGTCTGATGTGTATGTGCTGTTTAGTTCGTTTAATTTTAATATAAATTCACTTGATGCCACAATCGCATCAATGCCTTTGTCTGAGTTACACCAATGTGCAGATTTACCTTTTATAGTTACTTCCATTTTCCCTATTGCTGCTGATGCTGAGCCATATTGCACTTCCATTCCATATGGGGCATCATTTACAAAATGAAACATTATAAAGTAATCTACATCAGGCGATTTCATAACACCACCGTTAAGCATTATATCTGTTCCCTCTCCATTTTCTTCTGCGGGCTGAAAAATGAATTTTATTGTATTCTTTAATTCGGATTTATTTTCATTGCATATTTTTGCAAGTACAAGTGTGCACGCCATTATAGCATCATGTCCACAAGCATGTGATACTCCATTATTCAGACTTTTGTATTCGATTTCATTTTCCTCTTTAACAGCTATCGCATCCATTTCAGCACGCACTGCTACAACTTTTGCATCCGGATTGTCAGAGTATAACACAGCAGTAATGCCGCACTCTCCTACCCTTTTTGTCACAATACCGTTTTCATTTAGATATTTTTCAATATAGTCAGCCGTTGAATATTCTTTTAGGCTGGGTTCCGGGTGTGCATGAAAATATCGCCTGAGTTTTACTATTTCATTTTGATAGTTCTTAAAAGCTGTTGTATTCATTCTTGTCCTCGTTTATATTTAAATTTCTGATGGTCTAAGATGTACTCTATAAATCATTAAAATTAACAGAAATAACCCATTTTCCGGAACGATTATTTCCAATTCTTTTTATTATGCCATTTATTAAACAAATTAAGAAAGAACCCTATAAGTATCAGAAGTTACCAATACCTATAGGGTTTGATTTTTCAAAAATTATATTAAAATATGAGATTAGTTACCCATCTGAGCTGCAACTTCTGCTGCGAAGTCTTCTTCTTTCTTCTCAAGACCCTCACCAGTCTCAAAACGAACAAAACTCTTAAGGTTGATGCTTACGCCCTCAGCCTTAGCAACGCTCTCTACATACTTTTTAACATTTTCTTTATTTTCTGCTTTAACATATTCCTGCTCAAGAAGGCAAACCTCTTTAAGCTCTTTGTTAAGACGTCCTGTAATCATTTTCTCAATGATTTCGTCAGGCTTGTTAGCATTCTTAGGATCGTTCTTAGCCTGCGCAAGAAGAATTTCTTTCTCATGCTCTTTATACTCAGCATCTACATCATCTGATGAAAGATACTTTGGATTTAATGCAGCAATCTGCATAGCTACATTCTTTAAGCACTCTTTGACTGCATCACTTGCATTGTCAGTGTCGGCTTCAACTAAAACACCAATCTTTCCGCCTGCATGGATATAAGAAACAACTGTTCCTTCTGTCTCAATCTTAGCGAAACGACGAATGTTCATGTTCTCACCGATAACAGCGATCATAGCTTTAAGCTTCTCATCTACTGTTACACTTGTATCAAGTGCCCAAGGCTCAGCAAGGAAAGCGTCGATGTCTGCTGCTGTTGTTGTCTTAGCCTGAGCTGCAACTTCTGCAACATAATCCTGGAATTTCTCGTTCTTAGCAACGAAGTCTGTCTCAGAGTTTACTTCTACGATAGAAGCTGTCTTTCCGTCTTCTGAAACATCAACTGCAACGATACCTTCTGCAGCGATACGACCAGACTTTTTAGCAGCCTTAGCAAGACCATTCTCTCTAAGCCATTCTACTGCCTTGTCCATATCACCATCAGTCTGACCAAGTGCTTTCTTACAATCCATCATTCCGGCACCAGTCATTTCTCTTAACTCTTTAACCTGTTTAGCTGTAATTGCCATTTTAGAATCCTCCTATTTAAAATTGATTATGCGTCAGCTTCCTCAGCTGCTTCTTCTGCCATAGACTCACCCTGGTTTGCTTCGATAACAGCATCAGCCATCTTAGAAACGATAAGTTTAACGGCTCTGATAGCATCATCGTTACCTGGGATAACATAGTCAAGTTCTTCAGGATCACAGTTTGTATCTGCGATACCGATAAGAGGAATACCAAGTGTATGTGCTTCCTGAATACAGATTCTTTCTTTCTTTGGATCTACAACAAAGATAGCATCTGGGAGTTTCTTCATATCTTTGATACCGCCAAGGTTCTTCTCAAGTTTCTCCCACTCTTTTTTGATAAGGATAACTTCCTTCTTAGGAAGAACATCAAATGTACCATCTTCAGACATTGTCTCGATTTCTTTTAATCTCTTGATACGAGTCTGGATTGTCTTGAAGTTTGTAAGCATACCACCAAGCCATCTCTCGTTTACGAAATACATTCCGCAACGCTCAGCTTCTGTCTTGATAGAATCCTGTGCCTGTTTCTTTGTTCCTACAAAAAGGATAGAACCACCGTTTGCAACGATATCTTTAACTGCATTGTAAGCTTCATCTACTTTACCTACAGATTTCTGTAAGTCAATGATATAAATACCATTACGCTCTGTGTAGATGTACTCAGCCATTTTAGGGTTCCATCTTCTTGTCTGATGTCCAAAGTGAACACCTGCTTCAAGTAACTGTTTCATTGAAATAACGCTCATAATTGTACCTCCATGGTTTTTCTTCTTCCATATGCTTCCAAACATAAGACCTTTGACATGGCGTTACTATGTCAAGGCACCGATACGAAATCCGCATATGTGATTAATAATTTAATAGGTATGTCATGTGACAATGCACACAACATACCTACTATATCATAATAATTTTTAGTTTGCAAGTATTGTTTTCAAAGAATTATATTTTTAAACTTTATAATCCGAGAATTTTCTCAACTGTCTTCTGCATATCCTCTGTTTCACAAACCGTATCGTGAAGAACAGGTGCTGTGCGTATCTCTTCAACAGCATTTGGGATCTTAACTCCTGATGTTTTGCAGAGTTCATCGATAAGAGCAAAATCATCCATGCCCTCATACTTCTTATCGATGGCACTCATTACGCTTGTACCAAATTTGTATGGACTTGCTGTCGATGCGATAATAGTCTTTGTATCGTCGTTTGTATTCTCTTTATATGTATGATATACAGAAGAAGCAACTGCCGTATGAGTATCCATAACATAACCTGTCTCATCGTAAACTCTCTTTATCTCTTTGGCTGTGTCCTCCTCACTTGCCCATCCCCCTGTGAAATCAGCAAGTTTTGCTTTCATATCGTCTGTAATAGTATATTTGCCAGTTGTTTTAAGTGCGTCCATCATCTCTGCTGTTTTTTTAGCATCATCTCCGGCTATTCTGAAGATAAGTCTTTCAAGATTGCTTGAAATGAGAATATCCATAGATGGTGATGAAGTAAGGATAAACTCACGATTTCTGTCGTAAACACCTGTCTCAAAGAAATCGTAAAGAACCTTATTTTCATTTGAAGCACAAATAAGTTTACCAACCGGAACACCCATATTTTTAGCATAGAAAGCTGCAAGGATATTTCCGAAGTTTCCTGTAGGTACTACAAAGTTTACTTTCTCTCCTGCTTTAATATCTCCATTTGCGAGAAGTCTTGTATATGAATAGACATAATAAACAACCTGTGGTACAAGACGACCGATGTTAATTGAGTTGGCAGATGAGAACTGATATCCATGCTCATCCATAACTTTTGCAAGTTCTTTATTGTTAAACATAGCCTTAACACCACTCTGTGCATCATCAAAATTTCCTGTAATGCCGACAACTTTTGTGTTTGCACCCTTCTGTGTAACCATCTGGCGTTCCTGAATTTTACTTACACCGTTTTTAGGATAAAATACAATGATACTTGTTCCCTCAACATCTGCAAATCCTGCAAGTGCAGCCTTTCCTGTATCTCCTGAAGTTGCAGTAAGAATAACGATTTCATTCTTGATATTGTTTTTCTTCGCTGATGTAGTAAGAAGGTGAGGCAGTATAGAAAGAGCCATATCTTTAAAAGCAATTGTTGCACCATGGAATAACTCAAGATAATATGCATCTGATTTTTTCACAAGCGGAGCAATCTCTTTTGTGTCAAACTTTGAATCATATGCTCTCTCAATGCAAGTCTTTAATTCAGCTTCGGTAAAGTCTGTGAAAAACAGTTTCATAACTTCATATGCTGTCTCCTGATATGTCATTTTGGAAATTTCCTCTAAAGAAATATCAAGTTTTGGGATACTGACAGGTACAAAAAGACCTCCATCATCTGCAAGACCCTTCAAAATAGCCTGAGATGCAGTAACCTTTGTTCCCTCGCTTCGAGTGCTCTGATACATAAGTTCCATTATTTCCTCCATTCCGCCGCACCATATTTTTATAGTACAGTCATTAAATAATTATCTTTTTGTCTTTTAATACCATATTATACATTATGAGTAAAGTTATTGCAAGAATGTACTTTAGGAATTTATTTTCCAATACCCTTTTCTTGCTGAACCCACTCTCTCAATCAACCCCATTTCTTTTAAGTCTTTTAGCCTTGCTGCAATTGTTTTTCTACTTATCTTAAATATATTTGCAAGTTCAGTAACAGTATAGTTTGGATTGACCATAAGAATATCGAGCAAATCATTCACCTTATCATTCACTCTATCGTTCACCATACTATCATTAAAGTTTGATTCAGAAGTGTAATTTAATTTTTTTCTAAACAAATTCACCCGAAACATATTATCAAACACTTCCACTTCCGGAACTGGAAGCTCATAATCAGCCGCACCATTTAAAATCCTCTGCATACCGCTTCCCCATGCTTCAACCAGACCCATTTGGCTGAATACATTAGCAATTGCTTTATTACGAATTTTTGAATGGCCACTCATCAATTCCTCATAAGTTAATCCATTGTACAATCCACCTGGGGATGTTACTTATTCTGCAAAATTTTCCAATTATATAACTTTTTCTCGTTGACAGTGCGTTCGACCAGTCCGGATTTTTTACGAAATTCTTCTATATCATTGCATAAAGTTTGTGTTGCTTCATCGGGCACTTTATATCCTATGCATGTAAGTTCGTCCCATGAAATCCTGGCTCTCTCCATCTCCAATTCTTTAATTTTATCTGCTGATGCAAGCCTGGATGTTCCAGCTACACGTACATAAGTGCCATTTTCTTTTCCTTTAGACTTAATATAATATAGGCGATTCTTTTCTACTTCAACGGTCACAACAATAATTGTCTTCCCATCTACTGTTTGTGGTTCTATATCTGGAATTATCTGTGGCTCACAAGAATCGGAAATGGCATTAGCAAGGCTATCCATAATCTGAAATAAATCATCATTATTTACTCCAACTACCTGATGCGTCTTGTCATCAACACCGATTATCAGTCTTCCGCCCTGAGTATTCGCAAACGCAATTATTGACTTCATATATTTTTCGCTTTTCTCCGGTACCATTGATTTGTACTCAATTTTTTTAGATTCACCTAAAAACAAATCATCTATTGCCATTGTCCCACCTCCCTGTCTGGTAATATTTTTTAGCAGTTTCGTTTCTATTATAAAAATATTATAACATATCCGAATATGTAAATCTATTTGAATACGATAGCGAAATCTATTACAAAAAAGTCCAAATTTGTACCGAAAAACTATTTTCCTTTTTTATTGTGGCATAATAACGATGTTATTATAGAATTTCCCATACATTACATAATTATTAGTATCGGCATTCACCTCTCCAATTTTACATATATAATCACCGTTATTAGAAACAGCATACAATATATATTTTTTTGAACCCACTACAAAATCCCAAGTTATAGTTTCTTTATTTTCGCGTATATTTTTATTTCTCTGAACATTTTTAGCTGGAGCATTATATTTGATTTCAAATTCTTGTGGTCTTGATGAATAATTATCATACCGTTTTTCGTTTACAATTTTATATGTATATACATGACCATCTTCTAAAGGATTTTTTACTCTAACATATGAGGATGTTTGACCATATACTGAGCAAAATACCTTTTCCTGTATCTCCCAATCTCCATCCTCTTCTTTTCTGTAAATTTGCAAACTATTACATATTAAATCATCACTTGATTCCGGCGAAAAAACATAAAATTTATTATTAATAAATTCGCAACTACTAATGGCAGGCGCAATTATTCGCATGTATTCAATATAATCATCGCTATATTGACCTTCAAATCCATCCAAAACTTCTGCTATCGTATAAGCATACACATTTTCTTTTTCTACATCAGTATCCTCATAGTTATTTATATCTCCTGATGAAATCATTGCACATTTTTCAAATATGTTATCTTTAGAGTTCATATTTTTTTTATATAAAATATAACCCGTTGCCTGTTTTGATTTTTGCCATGTTACTTTTAATCCTTTTTCAGTATTTTCTATAGATTCAACTTTCGTTCCTTTGAGATTTATACATATTTTTCCTGTTTTATTATATTGTCCTTCAATTTGCTTTCCTGTTGAATCCATAATACAATATGCGCTCACACTATATATATATTTTGTATAATCTTTACAATTATCAATCTTATAACTAAAGAATTCATCTGCTTCAAGTTTTTTACTGTATTCACCAATTTTCTGAAAACTTTTTCCATCTATACTTCTGTAAATATAATAACCATCTGCTTCTTTTACACCTTTCCATAAAACCTTATTTAAATCACTTTTATTTTGTGTTGTTATTAACTCAGGCACAGTTAATTTTACAGTGTCAACTTTATAAGGAATTGTGTAAAACTTAATCTTGTTTCTTTTCGCAGAATACCATATAATTTTCCCATTTACCGCAACAGGTTCACATTCACTTAACTCGTAATTTTTCTTAGATTTTAATTTTGTAATAAATTTTCCTTCTCCATCAATTTCACGGTAATAAAGCATTTTTTTGTATTTCCATATAAGCATATAGCGATTTTTACTTATTCTTGTCAGATACGGCGTGTAATCATCTGTATTTTCTGTCTTAAAATTTGTTACAAACTTAAATTTCACTTTATGTGTTTTTTTGTCCATTGTTGCAATATATACATTTTTTATTCCAGTATATAATAATTTGTTGTTTTTTTCAGCTTTTTTCTGGTCTACACTTGTACCACATATTATATAATTGGTATCTGAAATTTTAAAGTCTCCAAGAGTCGCACCTGTTGTATTATCTCCTGTTTCGCCTGCTATACTAAAAAAAGTATAACTGCTGTCATCATTTATATCGTTCAGTACCATCTCACGCGGATAAGCATCCCCATGGTCAACTGCTATTATATTTCCATCATCAATACAAAGCATCTGATTAAACGAATGGCTGACATATCCATAATTTTTGTTTTCGTCAGCATATCCATATAGTTCTGTGGGATGATCCAGTACTTTCATATTTTCCTTATCTACGACAATAGTCATGCTTGATTGGTGATGGTTTCCATCATCAGTTTCGTACATCGTCCTTCCGGTTTTTATATACATAATATCATCATAAAATTCTACACTGCATGTTCCTGCATCAAACGGACACACCGTAAAACAATTTTTTACATTTGTCTCACCTGTTTTTTCCCATTTTGAATTATAACGTGTAATACATACTACAGACTTTTTATTATTCTCTTTATTATTTTTCTGACCTGTCACAACAAAAAAATCTTTCCCATCATATGCAGCATCTCCCCACATAGAAAGGCTTCTCTTGATTTTTTTTGCCCAAAGACTTTTAAATGATGAATCAAAACACTCCACTATAAAATGCTTGTCAGAGTTTTCAACTCGAATATATGTGCCATTTTTCATTGCAAACAATCTGGCAGATGATACCTTTGCCCAGTTCCATATATAGGTCTGCTTTTCTGTGTATATTTTTTCATTAACCTTTGATTTTGTTGTTATAATATCTTTAGCCGAAACATTACATTCAAATATAAACATTGATAATATCAAAATCAATATTGCATTTAGTATATTTTTCATTTTCTTCTTTTTCATACTGTTCGCTCCTTAGTGATTTTATACCTTGTGTACTACAATTGAAATACATTAGCATTACCAATCTTTCTTTTTCATGTATTTTAGATTAACGGCAAAAAAGTGCACAAAATATAATTTTAACTTATTATTTATTATTTACAAACTTGCTTTATCCTTTGTATATTCGCTGTAACACTTTTCTCCACATTTCTTGCAAATTTTATTTATTCTATATGTATATCTTTTCCCTGGAACATATTGTACACTTGTGTATTTAATTTTTCCTTCAGAATCCTTTATATAAGTTTCAATAGGAACAGATATATCTTTCTTGTCAATTATAACTTCATTCAACTTTTTTAAATGAAATTTTTTTTTGCAATTTGGGCATTTATAATCTTTTCCGAACCAAAAATAAATAACGCAAATCAAAACAACAATTCCGCCAAATGATTGTACTATATAAAATCTATCATATATCCCATATGCAATAAATAATATGATAATAATGGTTGTACATAAACGTGGCTTACTTTTAAATAAAAAATCAAACATTTTTGTGTTCTCCTCAAATTTTTCTTTATGTTTATTTATTGTTAAAAGCACCCAAAAATTCATCAACTGAATTATATGTATTTTCATTCCATGTTATAGCTGTTAAATTACTACATTCACTAAATGCTCCTTCTCCTATAACAGTTACACTTGAAGGTATATTTATGCTCTGAAGACTACAACATTCTAAAAATGCACATTCACCTAATTCTTTTACATTTTTTGGTAATTCTATCCTTGTAATACCAGTGCATTGCTGAAATGCAGCATCGCCTATTTTAGTTATACCTGACGGCAATTCTATATCTTTTAAGTTACTACATCCTTTAAACGCAGCAAAGCCTATACTTGTTACACTATCTGGTATTTGTATATTCACCAGCTCAGTACAATTTTCAAATGCATAATTGCCTATTTTTTTCACATTTGCCGGAATTACGGTATTATTACACCCTGTAACCAATTCATTTTCTGATGTTTTAACTATTCCGTTGCAATTGTCACGGCTGTCATAAATCTTATTATTTTCACTTACATTTATATTTGTCAAACTGCTGCAGCCTGAAAATGCACATTCATTTATACGTTCAACACTCGCCGGAATTTCAATATTTACTAATGATTTACAGCCTGAAAATGTCCAGACACCTATTTCGATTACTCCTTCTGATAACATGATATCTTGTAAATTACTGCATCCTTGAAATGCTCCATCAGCTATTACTTTGACACTTTTTGGTATTTCCATACTTGTCAACAATTTACAACCGCCAAATGCACCATCACTTATTTTTGTTACGCTTTGAGGAATTATTGTCCCTGCACAGCCTGCGACCAGCTCATTCGTAGCTGTTTTTATTACAGCATTGCAATTATCACGGCTGTCATAGACCGTATTTTTTTCATCAATTATAATAGTTTTTAAATTTTTACAATGTGAAAGTGCACCATTTTCTATATTAGTTACACTCGTTGGAATAGTCACGCTTAACATATTAGTATTAAAAAGATCTTCAAATGAATCGTAATATATAGTTTCAACCCCTTCATTAATTTTTAATGAGAAAGGTTCTGTACAATTTATTATATCATCAATATCATCATCACCATATACAAATTCTATTATTCCATCTGGATTCTTTGTCGGCTCTATTGTTGGCTCTACTGTCGGTTCCTCCGTCGGTACTGTCGTTGGCTCTACTGTTGGTTCCTCGGTTGGTGCCATCGTTGGATTTACTGTTGGTTTCTCCGTTGGTACTGTTATTGGCTCTTTTGTCGGCTCCTCAGTTGGTACCATCGTTGGCTCTGCTGTTGGTTCCTCGGTCGGTTCTTCAGTTGATACTGCCGTTGGCCTTATTGTCGGTTCTACTGTCGGTTCCTCGGTTGGTGTCATCGTTGGCTCTGCTGTTGGTTTCTCCGTCGGTTCTGTTGTTGGCTCTTTTGTCGGCTCCTCGGTTGGTGTCATCGTTGGCTCTACTGTCGGTTCTACAGTCGCAGTAGTTTCAGGAATGTTTGTTATCTCAGGTGCTTTTGTAATCATTGGATTGTTAGTATTTTCCGGTGCTTTCGTCTTTTTAATTTTCTTAGGTTGAACAACAGTAACTTTACATTTGTATTTTTTTCCTTTTACTGTCGCCTGAACCATTGCATTGCCCTTCTTTACTGCTTTAATAGTACAGCTCATCTTACTTTTTTGGGTTATTTTCACAAATTTTTGTCCATTTGTTACTTTCCATTTAACTTTATTTTTATTATTCTTTAATTTTATAACAAATTTTTGTCCTACAGATACTTTCGCTGATTTTGTCATAACAATCTTTTTTTGTGCTTTTACTAATGTATTATTTGTACTACCAATCACCAATGAAGCCATTAATACAATAGCTATACTTTTTTTAATATTCTTTTTCATCACTTTGAAATCCTTCCTTATCTTAATTTGGTTTAGTTATCATTCTGCATTTAACTTTTTTAATTCCCCCTAAAATTGTTAATTTTTACATGAATAACTATATCACTCAAGTAATTATTTAGCAATACATTTGCAATATTAAATTCTCTTTTAAAAATTCATTCGTATTCTTTTCGTATTTTTGTATAATCATCCAATATTAGATTACATGTTAAAAACAAACTAACTTATAAAAAGCCAAAAATTGTATGACACAACTTATTTTACTTTTAATGTTTTCTTTACAGTATAATAACCGGTTTTTGTTACTGTAATAACTACTTTGGTATTCTTTTTAGGTTTCTTTGATAATACAAGCTTAAATTTTTTTCCATTAACAACCGCATTTTTTACCTTACAATTTCCTACTTTTAATGTAACTTTTGCATTTGAAACAGATATAGTTCCGCTTATATTTCTATAATTATTTTTAATGTTAATCTTCTTAATAGACATTTTTTTGTATTTAACAGATGATTTAGATGTTTCATCTGACTTAATTATTTTCACACAATCATAATCATCTGATTTAAATTGATCGTCCTGCTGTTCAAGTAAAACGTAATACATATCATTATTTTTAGTCTTAGTAGTAAATGTAATTGTTTTTTGATCAAATGTTGGTATTGCGCCTATTTTTTTCTTTTCAACAACTTTTCCTGTTAATGAATCTTTTACAAGCGACACTGTAATGTCTTTATAAGTATCATATCCTCTATTTGATATGTCTGCTGAGATGATAGTATTATTTCCACAATCTCCGACAGTCATATTTTCTACTGCTATGTTTTTATACTCCAAGTAAATATTTTTAGTATTATTTGTAATATCTTCATCAATTTCTTTGTCAGGTATGACCGTTAATACAAGATTTTCTACATTTGCATTTTCATTAACTTTAAAATATATATCTGATTCTGTTATTTGACCAGGCAATATGTTGCTGTATATATAATTTGTTGCAACAATATTTCCGCTTTTATCACTGAGAGTGACATCTGCTCCGGTAACTGTAACGCTTCCTTTATTCATTACTTCAAAGCTACATTTCATCCATTCGCCTCTATTAAAGGTTTCAGCATCATAACTGACTTTATTTAATTCAATATCACACCTCTTATTTATCGAAATCATTTCTAAATCCGCATTTCCATACGGTTCTTCGTCTTCTTTATATTTATAATTTTTGTTTACTTCTGATACATTTAATAATACATTAATATCTCCATCGTTTGTAACACTGGCTGAAAAGTCATTTATATATTTATCATATATATATTCATTATTATATAATGTAATTGGTTTTTCCCATACGTTATCATCTTCATTCAAATATGAAATACGCATATTATTTTTCAACTTTTTTTCATATAGATAAATTGCGG
>ERZ772863.995-NODE-995-length-27894-cov-4.565178_pt1 | contig 27894 bp, 24 predicted proteins | sample MGYA00512134_ERZ772863 | MGnify/ENA primary metagenome ERZ772863 (study PRJEB29015, sample SAMEA2737659) | human gut metagenome | biome: human gut; feature: human-associated habitat; material: faeces | place: China | collected 2012 ...
CCCCACTTGTTAGATAGTATATCATACTGTCTAACAAATGGGGTGCAGTTCAAAATTGTACCTCGGCTTTTGTTGCTTTCATAACTATCCCAGATTCTGTGTAAACACCAAAATGTGGTGCAAATAGAACGAACCCACCACGCGGGTCCTACGGCGGATCACCGTTACGGATAACATGGACACGGAAAACCTTGTCCTCACGGTTTTGGGAGGAGTGGATCAGCGTCTCTTGTTCGGGGCGCTTCATGATCTCCCGGATGCGCTGGCGCTTGGTGATTTTCAGCTCTTCCAGAAGGTCATCCAATACCGTATTCAGCCGGTCGGTGGAGATTTCCGTCTCCTCCACCTGCTCCTGCTCCCGGGCAAGATCTCCGTTCAACTGCTCCAGCATGGAGGCGGCATTTTTCATCACCTTTTCCACATAGAGCTTCATCAGCGCGTCCAGCCGGTCAACCCGAATGTGGTGGCTGGTGCAGCCGGAGCGTCCCCGGCGGTGATAGGTGCTGCAGGTGTAGGCGGGCTTTATGTCGCTGTGGCTCATGGAAAACATGGGACTGCCGCAGTTCCCACATTCCAAAAAGCCTGAATACACATTGTCATACTTTTTCACACTCCGGTAGTTGCTTCGGGAGCGCTTTTCCCGGAGGGCCCGGGTGGTGACGAAGGTGCGATAGCCAATGATGGGCTGGTGGTGGTTCTCAATGACCACATTGTCCCCGGCGTCCAGCCGGATGTCCGATCCGTTGATTTTCCTTCGGGCGTATTTATTCATTTTTGGAACGAAATCAGATCATCCATTGAGTTCGATTCGCATCATCCTTGGACAGCCTTTCATAGAGGGCTGTAACTCTATCAAAACCCCTGATTTTAGGCACTTTCTGACCTCCTTTCCGTCTTTTATTCGTAGCCGCATTTAATGAACTGCTTGCAATATATATCCTAAAACTTCTTTTCCGTTTGGGTCAAGAATCACGAAGCTGGTGTTCGCCTGCATCAGATTCGGTTTGCAGTAAAAGCGTGTCTTACCGGCACCGGAGCCGCCGCAGACAAGGGTGTTCAGATTGCGGCGGTGTTTCTTGCCGTTGAGTCCGATACGGACTGCCTGCGTCATCAGCTTGTCTTCGGACGGTGGGTTCTGCCGGTATTTCTTGTCCACGGTTTTGGCATTGTCCCATTTTGCGCTGCCGTGTTCCTCCCGGCGTCGGTAGTTCCTGCGTGTAGAGAAGTAGATGCCGATGCCCATTCCATAGCAGAGAAGCAAAACGAGGACAGCTTTTACGCTGTCCTCGCAAAGCACTATATGAAATGGGTCGCTCATCACATTCATCAAGCTCGGCAGTATCTCCGGCAAGCCACCCTTAACGGATGGTGCAATGAGAAGTCCGAGCCACACGATCGGCAGGATGCCGAGTACGGCGAGAATGATGGAGGTCTGTCTGTCGGTCGTTATCTCGATTCACGACAGGAGCAGCCCTTTCTTTCCACTACCTTGAACTTTTTCTTTGGGGCATACCCGACCTTGATGATAAGATCGTCCACGGCATCGGTGGATTTACCCTCATTCATCAGTTCGGTTTTGGTATCGTTCAAAGCTCGAATCACTACGCCGTGTTCATAATCGTCCAAGGCGATGTGATAGCGTTCCTCTTTCATCGCTCACACCTCATCTTTCCTGATCTTTGCTTCGGTCTGCTCGGCGGCGGTAGATTTTCTCCGACACACGAGAGCCGATCTCGCTCATCGCAGAACGGGTCTTGGAAAGCTCAGTACGGATTTCTTTGGGGGATTTGCCCGCCAGCTCCTCCGGGATACGGTCAATGGCGAAGTTCTTCACATCCACTCCGAACTTGCGGCAGAGCATATAAGCGGGTGGTTTTGTTTATGCTGCTTTCTGGCAAGAGGACAGATGCGCTCTGTTTTGCGTGCAGCCCGTGCCGTTAGCAGAGCTGCTCCAGTTGAAAGGCCAGCTCGGTGCGGCCCACGACGGCGTGGTGGTTGTTGTAAAGGTTTTTGTCGTGGTAGCGGGGCAGAGAGCAGGCTTCCTCCGGCGTGATGACGCCGAGCTGGGTGAGAACCGAGAGGATGGCATACGGGACGATGGAGGAGGCGCCGTCCTCCATTTTGAGGGCAATGCCGATTCCCTTATCCTTGATGCCCACGGCATAGAATGCGCTGGCGCCTGATTTACAGAAGATTCGGTCGCCGAAGGCGGCCATCAGCTGGGTGCAGATGCGATCGGTTCCCGCCACCATTTCCGGATGTGCTGTCATGGCGGATGTGATGCGCCGGAGGGTAGCGGCCCGGGTGGGGGCGAAAAGCGTGGGGAGGGACATGCGGGCGTAGCCCTGTGCCAGCCGGTAAAGGGGCAGCGCGTGGACCGGAACGCCGCAGCCGTCCACGGCCAACTGGACATCGGAGGTCTCTACGCCGCACATTTCAGCGAACACCGAGAGGATACGCTGCTGGACGGGGTGCTCCAAAGCAGTATAGCCTTCCAAAGACTCCCCTAAATGGCGGGCGGTGATGAGCATACCGGCGTGCTTTCCGGAGCAGTCGCAGTAGATGGGCGCCCGGGGGATGCCGGCAATCTTCAAGGCGTCCTCGGCGGGGACATACATGGGGTATTCCGACCCGCAGCACAGCTGATCGGGGGAGAGACCTGCCTTGTGCAGGATGCTCTCCACGGCCTTTACATGAAAGGACTCTCCGTTGTGGGAGGAACAGATGACGGCCAGTTCCTGCGGGGTAATGCCATAATGCTCCAGCGCACCGCTTTCTGCCACGGGGATCGCCTGAAGGGGCTTGGCGGAGGAGCGGGCAAACGTAAGACGCTCCGGATCACCGAGCTTCCAAAGGATCCGGCCTGTGTGATCCGTTACCGCGATATGTCCCCGGTGGATCTGATCCACCAGATCACCGCGGTATTGATAGGCAATAACAGCCATAGCATATACCTCCGTTTCTTAGATCACAAAGTAGAAAAAGCGCAGCACATCACCGTAATCATCGGCATCAAAGGCCACGGTGGTGGGAGAGATGAGGCTGGCGCCGGGATAGTGGGAGCATCCATAGGCGTCATAATGGTGTACATAGGTGACCTCCACGTGGAAGTGATCGGGAAGTACCGGAGGTGCGGCTGTTTTTGCCGCCGCCACAGCCTCGGCCATCATGCCCTCGATCTCCTCGCGGACAAGCTCCGGGGTCTTTGTCAGAACGCCGTAGCCGTGGCCGGATTTGGTTGGTACGGTCAGCAGGCCGGGTACGGTGCGCACCGCAGCCGCACACATCCCCTCGTCGCCGCTGGCGAATAGGGTGGGAACGCCCCGGTAAGCGGCGGCATGGGCGTACATCTCGAATTCTCCCCACAGCGCACCATTGACCGTAAGGCGGAAAATGCGGGAGCTTACCATCGTGTGGGACGTGGGATTTCCGGGGGCGGAGGCAGCGTCGTGAAAGCCGACCATCAGCATACCGTCATAGCTCTCGTCAAAAATACCGGTAAGGCCCACAATATCGTGGGTGATCCCCCGAAGGAGACGGGCATCTCTGGGGAGCAGGGCGCAGTCAATGTTGCAGCCGTCTCCGTGCATATCCTCTATGACGACCTCGTCGGCTCCGCCGGAGAAAAGTCCACGGGCCGCAGCGGCAGCCTCCAACGCCATTTCCCGTGCCATAGGCGCATAGCAGGCGTTGACGGAACGTGCCTCGTCCCAGCAGGTCAAAGAAGCCACGCCTTCAATGTCACAAAGAATGTAAAATTTCATGCTTGAGTCCTCCTTTATCAGAAGCGTAATGGTAATAAATGCAGAGCCATAGGGATCGGGAAGTATCAGGGATCCACCAATAGCTGCTGTTAAATGAGATGTTCCTGGCCGGCCGCTTTACGCATCGAGACGTCAGCGCATCCCGCCCGCGGGTGAAGCGCCGCAGCGGAAGATCATATTGCTTCGCTGCGGATACGCCGCAGGTAGCGGTAGACCGTGGGGTCGGAGATGTGCAGTTCCCTGGCGACCTGTCCGATGGAGCCCTTGGTATGGAATACGCCCTGCGCTTCCAGAGAGCGGAGTATCTCCAGCTTGTCGGCGGTATGCATGGCATCGGAGGGGATACCATAGCCGAGGATGGTGGAGTGGATCAGATTGCTGGACAGCTCCGGGATGGAATCATCCAGGTTTTCGGTATAGGCGGAGCTCTCCTCCTCTTGCGGAAGAGAAAAGGAATGGAGCAGGCTGGAAAGATGCTCCGAGAGCACCAGAATATCTTCCACATCGTGGTTCACGCAGATCAGCCCCACCAGATGACCCTTTTCCTTAATGAAATAGGTGGAAGAGACGAAACGCTTACCTCCCCGGGTGCGGCCCTCGTAGTTGGCCACATAGTCGTGCTCCTGATAGACTCCGGTTCGCAGCAGTTCCTTGGCCAACTCCGTCATGGGGTCGCCTATGCGGCGGCCGCTGAGATGCTCGTTGCAGGCGGCAATCACCGAGCGCTCCGGCGTGGAAACGTCATGGAGGATGATCTCATAATTCTTTCCGCAGATCTTTCCCATAAATTCCACCAGAGGGATGTATCGCTCAAGACTGGCGTAGTTGCTCACTGTATCCCTACTTTCTCAACAATAATTCTTGCCTGATAAAAAACTATCACATAGTGCTGCTGAAAGTCAGTATATCGAAAATGAATGGATAAATCAACCCTAATATGCTGGAAAGCGGTGGGGGGATGTAATATTTTTTTTGCAGACCAAGGCGGGAATAGCCTTCGAGGCAGCAATTTAGACAAAAAATTATCAACTTTCTTGGCACTTATTCAAGCTATTCAAGATTGACAAAGGCAGTGTGATAAATTATAATCAGAAAAACTAAAAAGTTGTCAGAAGGGAGGCTCAATGCCATCCCCCCCCGCACGTTATATTTTTAAGGAGGCATTTGTAATGGAAGCTGCAAACTATGCGCTGCTGGCGGCGGCAGAGTCCATCATTCCGTGGACCGTCGCTGCACTGGTAGGAGGCGCTGCATGAGATACGATTTTGATACCCCCATCAATCGCAGAAATACCTTCTCCTTTAAGTGGGACTGCGATATGGACTATTTCGGCCGGGACGACGTGATCCCCATGTGGGTGGCGGACATGGATTTCGCCTGCGCCCCCTGCGTCGTGGAGGCTGTACAGAAGCGCGCCGCCCATCCGGTTTACGGCTACGGTATGCGCCAGCAGCCCTATTATGACGCGGTGATGGGCTGGCTGAAAAAGCGCCATGGCTTTGAGGTCAAATATGAGCATCTGGCCTTTGCGCCTCCCGGCGTGATCTACGCCTTGAACGTGATGCTGCGCATCCTCACCAAGCCCGGTGACAGGGTCATGGTCCCCATGCCCAACTACGACCCGCTGTTTGACATGGTCACCCGGGGCGGCCGGAAGCTGGTAGAGACGCCGCTAGTCTGGAAGGACGGGCGCTACACCTTCGACTTCGCCGATATGGAGGCCAAGGCTGCCTCCGGCGTGAAGGTACTGGTGCTCTCCAGCCCCCACAACCCCACCGGCCGGGTATGGACCCGTCAGGAGCTGGAGGGCGTGGCGGAGATCTGTCTGCGGCACAACATCTTCATGCTGGTGGACGAGATCCACTGCGACTTCGTGCCGCCGGAGCATCCCCACACCACCTTTGGCCTGCTGGGCGAGGAGGTGCTGCGCCATTCCATGGTCTGCTACTCCTCCAACAAGGGCTTCAATCTGGGCGGACTGGGTATGGCCACCCTGGTGCTGGCGGACGACGACCTGCGGTGCAAGTTCAACGAGGAGATGTCCATTGCCCAGACGCGGCTGGACAACATTTTCGGCATGGCCGCCCTCATAGCCGCCTACAACGACGGCGAGGAGTGGCTGGATCAGGCCATCGCCTACGTCTCCGACAACAAGGCGTATCTGGATCAGTTCCTGCGGGAGCGCATTCCTCAGATCCGTATGATCCCCTCCGAGGGTACGTATCTGGTCTGGCTGGACTGCTCCCAGCTGCCCTACCGGGGCATGGCGCTGGAGCATTTCATGATCAATGAGGCCAAGGTGGCGTTCTGCGCCGGCTATGAATTCGGTAAGCAGGGAGAGGCTTTTCTGCGCATGAATGTGGCCTGTCCCCGGTGTACCCTGACAAAGGCTCTGGAGCAGATGGAAAAGGCGATCAACGGTCTGTCGCTTCAGTAATACCTGTAAACGACGCACCTTGTGAGATAAGAAATTTTTTTAAAGGAGAAACAGCTATGAAAAAAAGAACCATCGCAATGTTCCTGTCCGTAGCTCTGTGTCTCTCGGTGGCCTTGACTGGCTGTGGGGCAGACAAACCGCAGCAGAGTGACCCCGCTGATGATGGCAAAAAGAGCCTGACCATCGCAGTGCTGAATGATGTCGTCTCGCTGGACCCCGCAGTAAAGGACAGCAGCGCCGAGATGCAGATGGCGTCTCATCTGTACGACCCTCTGGTGGACTATAATGCGGACATGAGCAAGAAGCCCGGTCTGGCAGAGAGCTGGAAAGTTCTGGATGACGGCGTGACGTGGGAGTTCAAGCTTCGCCAGGGCGTGAAGTTCTCCAACGGAAACGACTTCAATGCCGACGACGTGGTCTTCAGCTTTGAGCGCATCCTCAACGATCCTACTCTGGAGTTGGGCGTGTACCTCATGCGCCTTCAGGAAGTCAAGAAGGTGGATGATTACACCGTGCAGCTGGTGACCAAGATCCCCTATCCCGTGTTTGCCGGCAGCCTGGTCCATATCATGATGCTTGACAAGGAGACCTGTGAGGGCCTTACCAGCGAGGAGATCTCCGCGAACCCTGTGGGTACCGGTCGGTATCGTCTGGTGGAGCACGTGAAGGAATCCTATATCAAGCTGGTCCGCAACGACGAGTATTGGGGCGAGCTGCCTGATGCAGAGACCGTGGAGTTCCGCGTGATCGCCAATGCAGCCACCCGCACCACCGCTCTCATCAACGGCGAGGTGGACTTTATCTCCAACATCCCCGTGATGGACGTGGACCGTCTGAAGGACGCCTCCAACGTTCAGGTCATTACCAATCCCAGCCTGTCCTGCAGCTACATGGGCTTTGATCTGCTCAATGAGCATGGCTCTGCCGGCACCGACGATCCCAACCCGCTTCTCAACGTGAAGGTTCGTCAGGCTATCTACCACGCCATTGACATTCAGACGATCATCGATACCGTCATGAACGGCTACGCCACCGTGGCTAACTCCTATATGCCCAGCATCTGTGTGGGATATAATGCCGACGCAGAGCGTCCCGCCTACGATCCCGAGCTTGCCAAGCAGCTTTTGGCGGAGGCCGGCTATCCCGATGGCTTCTATCTCCGCATCGACGCCCGCAGCGACAGTGACATGAACGCCGATCAGGTGTCTCAGGCCATTGCCAGCTATCTGGAGAAGGTGGGCATCAAGGCCGAGGTAAACCTGCTGCCTCGCGCCTCCTTCTATGAGAAGATAGACGCAGAGAACCTCCAGTCCTCCTTCTTCATGTCAGGCTGGGGCGACGGCTCCGGCGAGGGTATGGTCATCTTCAACGATATGCTCTATACCTACGACGGCAAGGCCGGCATGGGCGAAGGCAACAGGGGCCATTACAGCAATGCCGAGGTGGATGCGCTGCTGGATCAGGCATCTGTTGAGACCGATCAGGCCAAGCGCGCAGCGCTGGTGGAGCAGGTAGATCAGATTGCCCGGGACGAGGCCGCCTACATTCCCCTGTTCTTCAAGGAGAATATCTTCGGCGTGCGCGCCGGCATTCAGTATACCCCCAGTGCCGATGACCATATTCTGGCTTGGGACTTCACCTTCTAAGCGCACATAAGAACAGTCAATGGGAGGAGGCAGAAGGGGATCTTCCCTTCTGCCTCCCACCAAAAGGGTGTAAGCCCGTAAATGAGGTATTACCATGTTCAAGTATTTCCTGAAGCGGCTGGCGCAAATGGTAGTTACACTGTTCATTGTGTCCATTCTGGTATTTGTTCTGGCCAACTTCATTGGCGATCCCGTCAATATGCTGGTCTCGCCCAAGGCTCCGCCTGAGGTTCGAGAGCAGGTTCGAGAAGAACTGGGGCTCAACAGACCGATCCTGGAGCAGTACGTATCGTTTGTTACCAATGCGTTCAAGGGAGATTTCGGCAAGTCCTATATCTATAAAGTGGACGCACTCTCTCTGATCGCACAGCGGGTGCCTGCTACGCTGGAGCTGGTTTTTGTATCCGCTGTGCTGGCGCTCGGTATCTCTATCCCACTGGGCGTGTATGCGGGCGCTTTCCCCAAACGAAAATCCAGCACATTGGTGATGGGAGGCTCCATTCTGGGCATTTCCCTGCCCTCCTTCTTCATCGGCATCATGCTGATCTACATCTTCTCTCTGAAGCTGCACTGGTTCCCCTCCTCGGGACGGGGCGCGACCGCACCGTTCCTGGGGATGGATTTCAGCCTGTTTGCGCCTGGTGGACTTAAGTACATTATCCTGCCTGCTCTGACGCTGTCTGTGACCAACATCGCATCTCTGGTGCGCCTTACCCGTGCCGGTGTGATGGAGAATATGCGGCAGGATTATATCAAATTTGCCCGAGCCAAAGGTGTGTCCACCCGAAAGGTCCTCTTTGGACACGCCCTGAAAAATGCCCTGATCCCGGTTATCACGGTGTTCGGTATGGAAATCGGTTCCCTTATCGCTTTTACGACGGTGACGGAGACCATCTACTCCTGGCCGGGACTCGGCAAGCTTCTTATTGACTCCATTAACTCGGTGGATCGGCCGGTCATTGTGGCCTATCTGATCCTGACTACGGTGTTGTTTGTGTTTATCAATTTTGTGGTCGACCTTCTGTATACAGTCATCGACCCGAGAATCAAGTTCAGGTGATGCGCTATGGGTGAAATGAAAAAAAAGGGCGCGGCCCCCAACAAGAGCTTTTTCCGGCGCATCGCTGAGTCTGAGTTCTTTCACAATTACAAGCGCAGTCCGTCCGCTATCGTCGGTACGGTGATCGTGGTACTGGTACTGTTCATTGCCCTTTTCGGGCCGTTGTTTGCTCCGCAGAACCCCTATGATGTAGCCTCTCTCTCCCTTACGGATTCCTACAAGCCGCCTGCATGGGAGGCGGGAGGTGATGCCCGGTTTATTTTCGGTACCGACAGTCAGGGACGGGATATTTTCAGCTCTCTTATTTACGGAAGCCGTATCTCCCTCTTTATCGGCGTTGTAGGTACGCTGCTGGCCTGTGCCGTAGGTATCACGCTGGGACTGATCTCCGGCTATTTTGGTGGAAAGGTAGACGCTGTCATCATGCGTTTGGCAGATATCCTGCTCTCTTTTCCCGATATCCTCGTGGCACTCTTCATCATGACCATGTTTGGACGGGGCGTAAGCAAGCTGCTGGTCGTATTTACGATCATCGGATGTGTCACATACATCCGTACCGTCCGCGCCGAGGTGCTGACGGTGAAGCAGATGGAATATGTAGATGCGGCCAGAGTCATTGGCCTCCCCAATATCCTGATTATCGCCAAGCATGTGCTGCCCAACGTAATGACCACCGTCATCGTTCTTTCCACGATGAAGGTGGGCGGCCTTATTCTGGCGGAAGCCACGCTGAGCTTTCTGGGCGTAGGTGTTCCGGTCACGGAACCCTCTCTGGGCATGCTGGTCAAGAACGGCTTCGACGTGCTGTTCAGCGGATACTGGTGGATCGCGGTGATGCCGGGTCTCTACATCATGCTGATCGTGTTCGGAATCAACCTTCTGGGAGATTTCCTGCGCGATGAGTTCAATCCTAAGCTGAAGTAAGGGGGGAGCGAGATGAGCGAAACACTGCTGCAGGTGGAAAACCTGCGGACCTATTTCCACACCTTCCGCGGTGTGGTCAAGGCGGTGGACGGCATTAGCTTTTCCCTGGATGAGGGACAGGTGCTGGGCATCGTGGGCGAGTCGGGCAGCGGTAAATCCGTTAGCAGCTTTTCCATTCTGAAATTGATCGAGCCGCCCGGTGTGGTGGAATCGGACGGGATTCTTTTCCAGGGCGAGGACATCAGTAAAAAGAGCGAGCGGGAAATGATGAAGATCCGAGGCAAGGCGATCTCCATGGTGTTCCAGGATCCGATGACCTCCCTGAACCCGCTCTATACCATTGAGAAACAGATCACCGAGATGCTGGACCTCCACCAGAAGCAGATGACCAAACAGGAAAAGCACGCGCGCTGTGTGGAATTGCTGCATATGGTAGGTATCCCCAATCCTGAGGATCGGCTGAAATCCTACCCCCATCAGTTTTCTGGCGGTATGCGGCAGCGGGTCATCATTGCGATCGCCTTGGCTGCCAATCCGAAGCTCATCATCGCCGATGAGCCTACCACTGCCCTGGATGTGACCATACAGGCGCAGATCCTCAAGCTCATGGATAAGCTGGTGAAGGAGCAGGACGCTTCTCTCATCCTGATCACCCATGACTTGGCGGTGGTTTCCCAGATGGCGGATCGCATCATTGTGATGTACTGCGGCAAAATCGTGGAAAGCGGCTCCCGGGATGACGTGATCCGCCGCCCCAGCCATCCGTATACCGAGGGACTTCTTAACTCCATCCCCAGAATGGGAGAGGAGCAAAAACGCCTGGAATCCATTCCGGGTATGGTTCCCAGTATGCTGGATCTGCCCCAAGGATGTTATTTTGCTCCCAGATGCAAATACTGCCAGGATATTTGCCGTACCGTGGCGCCTGAAAGCCATGAGGTTGGCCCGGGGCATTGTGCGGTGTGCCACTTTCCGCTGACAGGAGGCGAGAGCCATGAGTAAGATTCTTCAGGTGGAGAATTTGGTGCAGGAGTTCAATCTCACCAAGGATTTTCTGGATAAGGTAAAATTCAAAAACGGTCATTTTTCACTGGAAAATCGAGTGGTTCATGCGGTCAACAACGTCAGCTTTGATGTGGAGGAGGGCGAGGTGTTCAGTCTGGTGGGAGAGTCCGGATGCGGAAAGTCTACCACGGCCCGCACCATCATCAAGCTGATCGAGCCAAAGTCCGGCAAGATCGTATTCGACGGACGCGATATCACCCGGCTCAAGCCGCAGGAGATGCGCCCCATCCGTCGAGAGATGCAGATGATCTTCCAGGATCCCTATGCCTCTCTGAATCCCCGGCAGAAGATCATGGAGATCCTCACCGAGCCGATGCTGTTCCACAAGCTGCGCAGCAGCAAGGCGGAGGCGGAGGAGAAGGCGATCCATCTGTTGGAGCGTGTTGGACTCAGCTCTGAGCAGGCCAACCGGTATCCGCATCAGTTTTCCGGCGGTCAGCGTCAGCGCATCGGCATAGCCCGGGCGTTGGCGGTCGAGCCTAAATTTATCATAGCAGATGAGCCGGTATCTGCTTTGGATGTGTCCATTCAGGCTCAGATCTTGAACATTCTTATGGATCTGAAGGATGAATTTCATTTCTCCTATCTGTTCATCGCACACGATCTGAGCGTGGTCAAGCACATCAGCGACAGCTTGGGTGTCATGTATCTGGGAACTATTGTGGAGCGGGCTCCGAAGAAGCTGCTGTTCTCCAACCCGGTCCACCCCTATACCAAGGCGCTTTTTTCCGCTGCGCCGACGATTGATGAGGGCAGTATTGCCGAATCTCAGGAGCTGCGTGGAGAGATTCCCAGCCCGATCCATCTGCCCTCCGGCTGTCCCTTCCATGACCGCTGTCCTGTGGCTTGCCCGGACTGCGCACGGGAGATCCCGGAGCTCAAAGAGGTGGAGCCCGGACACTTCGCAGCCTGCCATCTGCTGTAAAAAAGGGGATTTAGCGCGGGTGGATCACCTCGCATACCCCTGCGGGGGCGGCATAGCCGCCCCCGCTTTTTAATTCTCTATCATTGAATGGACCAGAAGGAGGAAGAAAAAATGGAACTGCAACTTGTGAAAAAGTATGACGCCAGAGCATGGGACGGTGTGGTGGTCCCGCTGGGAGAAGGCAACCTGAACAGCTATCAGGGACCTTGGGAGCAGGAGCTTGCCGCAGTTCGTGCCTCGGGGCGCTTTGAAGGGAAAACGGGTGAGATTTTCCGCTTTTCTGTTCTTTCAGAGGGCGTGCTGACCCAAATTTTCCTGCTGGGTCTGGGGAAAGACTGGAGCCTGGAGCAGGTGCTGGAGAGCTGTGCCAAGGTGTATCGTCAGTGTCAGGAGCTGGATCTGCGTGCGGTGTGTACCGATCTGCGGGGCGTGTGCCCGCAGTTCACGCCGGCGCTCTTCCAAAAGGCGGCAGAGGCTGCCGCTCTTACCGGCTACCGGTTTGACAAGTACAAGACGACCCCTACGGCGCCGGGGATCGAAACGGCTGCGTTTCTCTGCGAGATGCCGGAGCGCTACGAGGCCGCCTTGGTAGAGGCGGAGGTGTCTGCTGAGGCCACCTGCATCGCACGGGATCTGATCAATGAGCCCCCCACGGTGCTTACCCCCGCCAAGCTGGCGCAGGCGGCGCAGGAACTTTTTAAGGAGACGCCCGTGAAGGTGACCGTTTACGGCAGAGATGAGGTGGAGCGCATCGGGCTCACCGCTTTTCTGGAGGTCGGGAAGGGCTCGATTTACGAGCCTAAGCTCATTGTCATGGAGTATACCGGCGCGCAGGATGCGGAGAGCCGCCTGGGGTTGATCGGCAAGGGCCTTACCTACGACAGCGGCGGATACTCCCTCCAGTCGTCTGAGTTTATGGAAACCATGCAGCATGATATGAGCGGCGCAGCCGCCGTGATGGGCGCCCTGTGGGCGGCGCAGAAGCGGGGCCTTCGGATCAATATTACCGGTGTGGTGGCGGCTTGCGAGAATAAGCTCTCCGCCACGGCCTATGTGCCGGGCGATGTGATCCGCTCCATGTCCGGGCGGTATATCGAGGTGAACAACACCGATGCCGAGGGCCGTATCACGCTGGCCGACGCCGTGACGTATGCCAAGCAGTGCTGCGGCGTGGATCGCATCGTGGATATTGCCACACTCACCGACGGTATTCAGACGGCGCTGGGAAATCGCCGCTGCGGAGCCTTTAGCAATAACCGGGCCCTGACCGCACAGGTGGAGAAGGGCGCCGCCGCCGCCTGTGAGCGGATGTGGGAGCTGCCCTGTGACGAGAATCTCCGCCGGGTGCTGGACTCCCGTGTGGCCCATCTGAAAAACAGTGCGATGGGCTCCAGCGTGGGTGGATATGCCACGGTGGGCGCCATGTTCGTTAAGGAGTTTGTCGAGGAGACGCCTTGGATCCACTTGGATATCGGCGGTACCGCTTGGACCACCGAATGTGAGGGGATCTATACAAAGGGCGGCATCGGATTTGGCACGCGGATGCTTTATGAGACGTTCAAGGTGATGGAAAAGGAGGGGACGCAGGTATGAAGAAGCTGGCATTGACGGATTTTGCCAAGTATCGGTATCCTTCTGCCCTGGAGCTGTCTCCGGACGGCAGATATCTGACCTTTGCACTCAAGGAGGTCGACAGGGAAGGGGACGGCTACCGGTGGAATCTGTGGCTGTATGATCTGGAGAGCAGAGAGAGCCGGCAGATCACCCAAGGAGATGACCAGCGGAAGGCGGTTTGGGAGGATAACACCCATATTCTCTATAAAACCACAGAGCTGGACGAAGCTATGCGGGCACGGGGCTTTGAGGAAGAGTGGACGGTGTATCACCGCCTGAATGTATGTACAGGCGAAGAGTGCGAGGCATTCCGTCTCCCCATGTCCGTATCCGGGCTCTGGAAAATGGACGAGGGCCGTTATGTTTTCACGGGCGAGACCCATTTGGACCGGCCGAATCTTCTGGAACTGACGGGAGAGGCGCTGGAGAAGGAGCTCGTTCGCCGTCAGCAGACCAAGGGCTATAAGGTTTTGACGGAATTACCCCTGTGTGAGAACGGGGTTGGGATGTTTAATCAGACCAGAATTACGCTGTTTCTCTATCTGGAGGCTACCGGAGAATATCGCCGGATCACGCCGGAGGACTATGATGTGAATCATGTGAATGTCCGGCCCGGTCAGGTACTCTTCACTGCGTTCCCCTTCCGGGATATAAAGCCGGTCACCGAGGGAATGTATCGCTGGGATGCGGAGCGGAACGAGACGGAGACGCTGATCACGCCCGACAAATACAGCATCGACTATGTGGGGCATTTAGGCCGGAAGGCGCTCTGCCTGGGACTGGTCATGCGGGACTATGGCGTGTACGAGCACCCCACATTCTTTGTGGTGGACGAAAATGGCGAGGAAAATCTGGGCCGCTATGACCGCCGGGTCAACTCCGAGGTGGTCACCGACTGCTTCTCCGGCTCCGTCACGGGACAGAGAATGGTGGGCGAGACGCTGTATTTCCTCAACACGGACGGCGTGGGCTCCGGCTTGTGTGTGTGGACGCGGGAAACCGGTGTACAGACGCTCTTCGGCGGCGACGACTATCTCATTGATTTCGATACTAAGGACGGAAAGAGGTTCCTCTTTTCTGCGGCTGTGGGTCTGAAGCTTCCTGAGGTGTACCTTTGGGATGGCGGCCAGCTGGAGCAGCTGACGGATTTCAACGGAGCTGCACTGGAGGGCGTGACCATTTCCGTGCCGGAGCGGCTTACCTTTACCAACACGGACGGCGTGGATATCGACGGCTTCGTGATGAAGCCGGTGGGCTACGAGCCGGGCAAGCGGTATCCGGGCATCCTTCATATTCACGGTGGGCCGAAGATGGTATTTGGCCCGGGCTTCCACCATGAGATGCAGCTTTGGGCGGCCTCCGGCTTTTTCGTATGCTACTGCAACCCAAGAGGAAGCTGCGGCAAGGGAAATGCCTTTGCCGATCTTCAGGGCAAGTACGGAGAGGTAGACTTCCAGGATCTGATGGAGTTCACGGATGAGGTTCTGCGGAGGTATCCCGAAATCGACGCAGATCGAATGGGCGTTGCCGGCGGTTCCTATGGCGGCTTTATGACCAACTGGGTCATCGGTCACACGGATCGTTTCCGCTGTGCCGTGTCCCAGCGAAGCATTGCCAACTATGTGGGGGATTATCTCCTCTCGGATATCGGCTACTATTATGTGCCTGACCAGCAGCTTGGCACCATTTGGGAGCATCCGGAGCGCTTGTGGAAGGCGTCGCCCCTCACCTATGCCGACCGTGTTAAGACGCCCACACTCTTTATTCACGCAGATAAGGATTACCGCTGCACGCTGGCCAACGGTCTGGAAATGTTTGCGGCACTCAAGCTCCATGGCGTGGAGAGCAAGCTGTGCATGTTCTACGGCGAGAACCACGGCCTGAGCCGAGAGGGAAAGCCCTCCAACCGCATCAGCCGACTCAGCGAGATCCTGCAATGGATGGAGGAGCACCTGAAGGAAGAATAAGGGGGAGCCAACCGGCGGCTTCTGGCAGAGTGTGTGCCGGAGCATTTGCCGCACTTAAACCTATATCCCTTGGAGGCTGTCTTTTTTACATGGCGATTTCAGCGGACAGCGGCCACAGCACCGCATCATACAGGTATCGCGGAAGCATTACGCCGAGAGCCCACCTTCTTGAGAAGGTGGGCTCTCGCTGTAAGCACACGAAATGAGACGCTTTATTTCTTGTCAAACAGGATGAACAGCAGGCTGGACAGGCACAGCAGGAAGGGATAGAACAGCAGGGAGATGATGTCAAAGGCACTGATGGCGTAGCCGAGGGTTGCGCAGGTGGAAATGGCCGCCAGCATCTGGGCACCGTAGGGGATGATGCTCTGAAAGATGCAGGAGAAGGTGTCCAGCAGGGAGGCGGAGCGCTTGGGGCTGATGCCGTATCGTGCCAACATTCAGCAGGAAATCAGGTTCATCCTCTCAACTCCTCTCTTGTTTTTCTTATCCTACCACACGCACCGCAAAAAAGCAGCCCCGTCCTCTCCCTGCGGCCCTATCAGCTTTCTGGCGGACAGCGAAGAAGAACAGCACAATTACCAAAATGCGGGAGAAGGTGCAATTACCTTCTCCCGCAATGTTTGCGGTTTAAAAAGAACCTGATACAAGGCTTTCTATGAGCCTCTTTTTCGCTGCGGCAGACGGACTTTTTGTGCTTGCAGCGTGAATTTCCAAAAAAACGGTTGAAAAATTGATAAGAATATGTCATACTAAAACTATACACTTGCGGGGGAAGGAGTTTTGTACCGTTTGTGCCGCAAAATAATTGCAGAAGGAGAACTTGATAACGGCAATGGACAAGCGGATGTTCATGCAAAAGTTAGACGATTGCCCAATTATGATTTTCGATTCATCGGACGATTGCAATTACAACGGAACACAAAACAAGGAATAGAAAGGGGAATGTTTTATGCGAAAATTGTTGTTAAGTGTCTTACTCTGCGCTGCGTTGGTGATGGGGTTACTGCCTACTGCCGCTTTTCCGATGGAGTTGGGTAATACCTCTGAGGCGGTGGAAGAGGCTCCGACTTCCGCATTGGAGGAACAAACCGTCAACGAGGAGTTGTTGTCCGAATATGGAGAACAGAAAAATGCGCCGAAGGCAGCGAATCCGGCAGCACAGAATGATGCTGCGGAGATCTATGTCAGCAGCACCGGTAACGACGAACAGAATACCGGCACAAAAGATTTCCCCTTCGCCACGCTGGCTAAGGCGGTCGATGCTGCGGCTGATGGTACAACGATCTATGTCATGAGCGATCTGACCATGGATTAGTGTGCTCGTTTTTACGATAAGAGTCTTAAAATCACCAGTGGAGAAGGTGGTCCTTACACTATTACACGCAGCGCTGATTTTAAGCAGCAAAGTGACACAGCCCGCAGCTGGTATAATCCCGCCATGATCGAGGTTCAGTCTTCATCGGCGAGTTCTGTCGGCCTGACTCTTTCCGACATCGTTCTGGACGATGCAGGGATGCACGAGGGTACTGTATTCGCACAGGCTGTCAGCGGTGACGGCAACGGGGATAATACGGTTTATGTGCAGGACGCTATCATTGCCTCCAACGCCACTGCGCCCTGCACCGTGACGCTGGGTAAGGATGCTGTGCTGCGCAACTTTGGCGGCATGTCCGCTGTGCGCGCCACCGACCAGGCAAAAATCGTCATGGAAAGCGGCAGTGTGATAGAGGATACCCTGACTGGTTATACGAGAACAAAAGGCTCTGGGGCAGACTCAGTCGGTCCGGCAGGTGCGATCTGGCTTCAGGGCGGTACACTCGTGATGGAGGAAGGCTCGAAGATCCGGAATATGGACGGTCGTGGAGTTTATGCAGACGGCGGGAAGGTTGAGATCGGCGGCGCCATCAGCAGCATTGCCGCAAACAAGAGTGCAATGTGGCAGGCGAATAGCGGCATCGTAATTCATCTGCGCAATAACGCAGAGGGAACGCTGACCTCCACCGCGCTGATTGAGAAAATCTCCAGCGGCAGCATAATCTACTGTGCGGGTGGTGCCAAATCCTTCAAAATGGAAAACGGCTCCAAAATCACGGATTGCCCCAAGCTGAACGGCAATGTCATCTATGCAAAAAACTGCACCGTCGTGATTGACGGTGAAATCAGCAATGTGTATGCCACAGGCAACCATATCCTGCAAACCGACGGCGGCACAGCGGTGATAATTGGAGAAAACGGAAGGATCCTCAACAATCACGCATACTATGGCGCAGTTTATATCAATGGTACGGATGAGCACTTAGACATTTACGGGAAAATCAACGGTAATATTTGTGCGAATCGTGGCGGCGGTGTGGTGCTGTCCAATAATGGCGGAAACCACAATGCAACCATGTATGAAGGCGCTGAGATCTGCAACAACAAAGCCGAGCAAACAGGCGGCGGAGCCATGATCTCCAAAGGCGTATTCACAATGAACGGCGGTACAATCTCCGGCAACATTTCCGGTACAAACAGTGCAAAAGGCGCAGCTGACCGGATCGGCGGCGGCGTATTTGTCCGCAGAGGCGGCCAGTTCATTATGAATGGCGGCGCAATCGAGAACAACGCCACAACAGCCTTTGGCGGCGGTGTCTGCTTTGATGCCAGTGATTATGGCGGCACGGTGCCGAAGATCGAGCTGAATGCCGGTACCATCAGAAACAATCGCATGCAGGTCACCGTCGGTGACGAATATCAGATCACAGGCGGCATATCAAATGATTTGGCTGTCACCGGTAAAGACTATGGAAAGTGCGATCGTTACCTCTATATCTCCCGTGAGGCAGCTGTTGGAGATAAGGCAGTTTATTTCCAGACTGGCAGTAAGACCGTAACCCCGGATGACAGCAGCCTTGACATCAGGCTGGGGAACACCAGTGCTGCAAATGTGGCCGCTCTAACCGATGCTTCAAAGAGCATGGGATGGAATGATCCGTTGACGACCCTCTGGGTTCAGCGTGATGGCGCAGCTGAACTGACAATAGGCGGCCTGACAGTGAACGCTCTGCCGGTTTATGTGCTGTCCTTGCCGGTGGATGAAACCGGAAAGGTTCTCGATGCTTCGGAGGTGCAGGTTTATGAAGCTCAGAAGACGGACACAGGAGATGATATAGACATCACGCTTCCGGATGTGTCTGGAAACGGCCATGCTGTAGCCATCGTTCAACCCTCGCAGAACCACGGCACACTGGTCATAAATGGACCTGAAACCATCGAGAGAAATAAAACCGGTGCAGACTATCCCGTGACATATACTGTAACGTATGATATGTCTGAAAGCATGGAAAGCATTATTGAACAATCGGGCGGTGAGGCTGAATATGTTCTTACTATTGATCAGGATGTCCGCCTTACAGGAAATCCCGGCAGTTTCAATGGGGAAAGCATCCAGGTGACATATAGTCTGCCCCACTCCGAGTTCAAGGCAGGAGACTTCCTGCTTGCCTCTGCAAAGCTGAGAATCACTGTTGGACAGCACGACTATATCATTCCCTCTAATGTGACGAAAACGCAGAAGATCGAGACGACCTATAGTCTGACAACACAAGTGAATGGCGGGCATGGAACGATTTCTGCAAGTAAAGCAGGGCTGGCGGCCGGATCGCATGAAACGGTTGTTTTTACTCCCGATAGCGGCTATGAAATTGACACTGTTACGGTGAATGGTGTTAAAGCAGAGGTTCTCTCCAATACGCTGGAAGTTATCATGGACGCCGACAAGACCGTTATTGTAGCATACAAGAGTATTCCGCATACCCATAGCTATGGAGCAGATTGGAAGTCAGACGCAGATAACCATTGGCATGAATGCCCCTGCGGTGACAGGAAGGACACGGCGGCGCATAGCTTCAAGTGGGTGATCGATAAGGAAGCCACCGCAACCACGAGAGGCTCCAAGCACGAGGAATGCACCGTCTGTGGCTATAAGAAGGCCGCTGTTGAAATTCCCGCAACGGGTTCTGCGGCGAAGCCGAGCGACCAGCCCGACAAGTCCGGAAATACTACCTCGCCAAAAACCGGTGACAGCAGCAATCTCGTTTTGTGGAGCGCACTTCTGTTCATCAGCGGCGGTGCTGTTATCGGCACAACGGTTGTAAGCCGAAAGAAAAAGTACAACAGATAATAAAGCAATACAGTACCATCGATTGGCAAGGGCGTGTTTTTTCTGCCGCGGCGGCCCAGAAAGGAAAACCGTTCTCCACTTCTACCGCACCGCAGCATGTTTTGTCCATAATGATAACTAAGCGATAAACACAGAAAAAGACCGCCCCGAGGCACCCTCCGTAAGGAAGGTACCCCGGGGCGGCTCTTGTATCTCGGGTTAATAAGTTTTCGGAAACGGTGTAACCCTTGTGGTTACGCCGTTTTCCCTTTGTTGCGCTGGGTGAGGTGCTGCTGGAAGGCTTCTTCCATCTCCTCCGGGTTCAGCTCGTGGAGAATGCCCACGCCGCCTTTTTGGTTGCATATCGCTATGGTTTTACAGTTTGGCATTTCGCTTTTCCTCCTTCTTATGAGATTTGGATCGCTTGATCCACCAAAACACAGGAAGCGGAGTCCTGTGTTTTGGTGGTCGCATTTAACTCGATCTCATCCCCCAAATGCGTAAAAGGAAATCAACAGGCGTTCGGCTGCTGACCGAACTCATAGGAATCTCACCTCTGCCGGGTACTCCGCCAGCCCCATAGGGAAGTATCATTGTCCCTGAATCGTTTCATCGCCTTATCCGCAGCAAGCGGATATTTCAGAATGGTTCGGAATCGCTACCAACCTTGCTTTCCGTGATAACCCTTGTGGGCAGGAAGTTCGTGGCGCACCTTCATCCGGCTGGGGCTTTTGCCCCCGATCAGGAATGTACCTGTTGAATGTGTATTCGGTTTTCAAGGCTCGTGAGGGCGTTTGTTTTGTCCCTCAATAGGTAGGCAGCGAGAAGGCTCATTTATAGACCCCCTAAACGAAAAAATTTCAAAAAATTTTTTGGGAACGAAAAAAGCCGCTGATTTCGTAGTGAAACCAACGGCTTGATTTGCGGTGTATTCAGCTGAAAATGGGCAAAAAACTTCATGCCTGAGCACCGCACCACGGAAATGCGCAAATGCCGGCGCATGAAGTTTTTGTGCATCATTTCCGGTTGCCCCACAGGGGCGAGGAAATGGCACATTTCTTATTTTTGCCATGCTTTTGCATGGCAAAAATAACGGTCACACAATCCAAAGGGACTGTGTGACCGTATTTATATCAGTTGTTTTGCCTACGCTACAAGCGTCAACTTCTTATTGGCGCTGTTCGCGGATGGCAGCCTGCGCGGCGGCCAGACGGGCGATAGGCACACGGAAGGGGGAGCAGGACACATAGTCCAGACCCACACGGTGGCAGAACTCCACAGAGCTGGGATCGCCGCCGTGTTCGCCGCAGATGCCCAGATGCAGGTCGGGGCGGGTGGCACGGCCCAGCTTGGCGGCCATTTCCACCAGCTTGCCCACGCCCACCTGATCCAGCTTGGCGAAGGGATCGTTCTCGTAGATCTTCTTGTCGTAGTAGGCGCCCAGGAACTTGCCGGCGTCATCACGGCTGAAGCCGAAGGTCATCTGAGTCAGGTCGTTGGTGCCGAAGGAGAAGAACTCGGCCTCCTTGGCGATATCGTCGGCGGTGAGGGCGGCACGGGGGATCTCGATCATGGTACCTACCAGATACTTCATCTTCATACCGGCGGCGGCCAGCTCCTCGTCGGCGGTCTTGACCACCACGCTCTTGACGTACTTCAGCTCCTTCACCTCACCCACCAGCGGGATCATGATCTCAGGCACCATGTTCCAGTCGGGGTGACGCTTCTGGACATGGATGGCGGCACGGATGACGGCACGGGTCTGCATGACGGCGATCTCCGGGAAGGTGACGGCCAGACGGCAGCCGCGGTGACCCATCATGGGGTTGAACTCGTGCAGGGAGGCGATGATGGCCTTGATCTCGGCCACGCTCTTGCCCATATCCTTGGCCAGCAGCTCGATGTCGGCCTCCTCGGTGGGGACGAACTCGTGCAGGGGGGGATCCAGGAAACGGATGGTGACGGGATTGCCCTCCATGGCCTCGTAGATACCCTCGAAGTCGCCCTGCTGCATGGGCAGCAGCTTGGCCAGAGCCTTCTCACGCTGCTCCACGGTGTCGGAGCAGATCATCTCACGGATGGCGGCGATGCGGTCGCCCTCGAAGAACATATGCTCGGTGCGGCACAGGCCGATGCCCTGAGCACCCAGCTCACGGGCCTTGGCGGCGTCGTGGGGAGTGTCGGCATTGGTGCGGACCTTCAGGCGGCGGAACTTATCGGCCCAGCCCATGATGCGGCCGAAGTCGCCGCTGACGCTGGCGTCCACGGTGGGCATAGCGCCGTCGTAGATGTTGCCGGTGGAGCCGTCCAGGCTCAGCCAGTCGCCTTCGTGATAGGTCTTGCCGGACAGGGTGAACTGCTTGTTTTCCTCGTCCATGACGATGGCGCCGCAGCCGGAGACGCAGCACTTGCCCATACCACGGGCCACTACGGCGGCGTGGCTGGTCATACCACCACGGACCGTCAGGATGCCCTGTGCGGCCTTCATGCCCTCGATGTCCTCGGGAGAGGTCTCCAGACGGACCAGAACCACCTTCTCACCACGGGCGGCCCACTCCTTGGCATCCTCGGCGGTGTAGACGATCTTGCCGCAGGCAGCGCCGGGAGAGGCGGGCAGAGCCTTGCCCACGGGGGTGGCGGCCTTCAGAGCGGCGGCGTCGAACTGGGGATGCAGCAGGGTATCCAGATTGCGGGGATCGATCATGGCCACGGCCTGCTGCTCGGAAATCATGCCCTCGTCCACCAGATCGCAGGCGATCTTCAGAGCGGCGGTAGCGGTGCGCTTGCCGTTACGGGTCTGGAGCATATACAGCTTGCCGTGTTCCACAGTGAACTCCATATCCTGCATATCCCGGTAGTGATCCTCCAGCGTGTGGCAGACCTCTACGAACTGGGCATAGGCCTCCGGGAACTTCTCGGCCATCTGGTCGATGGGCATGGGGGTACGGACACCGGCCACCACGTCCTCGCCCTGGGCATTGGTCAGGAACTCACCGAACAGCTTCTTCTCGCCGGTGGCGGGGTTGCGGGTGAAGGCCACGCCGGTGCCGCAGTCGTCGCCCATGTTGCCGAAGGCCATGGACTGGACGTTGACGGCGGTGCCCCAGGAGTAGGGGATGTCGTTGTCCCGGCGGTACACGTTGGCGCGGGGGTTGTCCCAGGAGCGGAACACGGCCTTGATGGCGCCCATCAGCTGCTCCTTGGGGTCGGTGGGGAAGTCTGCGCCGATCTTGGACTTGTACTCGGCCTTGAACTGGCCGGCCAGCTCCTTCAGGTCGTCGGCAGTCAGCTCCACGTCCTGGGTGACGCCGCGGGCCTCCTTCATCTGGTCGATGAGCTGCTCAAAGTACTTCTTGCCCACTTCCATCACCACGTCGGAGTACATCTGGATAAAGCGGCGGTAGCAGTCCCAGGCCCAGCGGGGGTTGCCGGACTTCTTGGCCAGCACGTCCACCACGTCCTCGTTCAGACCCAGATTCAGGATGGTGTCCATCATGCCGGGCATGGAGGCCCGGGCGCCGGAACGCACGGAGACCAGCAGGGGGTTCTCCAGATCGCCGAACTTCTTGCCGGTGATGCCCTCCAACTTGGTGATATACTCCATGATCTCCGCCTGGATCCCGTCGTTGATCTTCTGGCCGTCCTCATAGTACTGGGTGCAGGCCTCGGTGGTGATAGTGAAGCCCTGGGGCACCGGCAGGCCAATGTTGGTCATTTCGGCCAGATTGGCACCCTTGCCGCCAAGCAGCTCCCGCATGTTGGCGTTGCCCTCGCTGAACAAATAGACATATTTTTTGCTCATGTAGTCCAAACCTCTCTTTCCTGCCGCAGTCGAAAGTCGGGTGGACTCCAATCTGCGGTTAAACGATTAGCCCATTTTGATAACGATAACATTATATTGGGAATTTTTTCGGAAAACAATACATAAAAATGCTAAGAAATTTGGGGATAGCTGGAGTATTTTCACAAATGTTTGTGCAATCCACACAATTAACAGTTGCGCAACAAAGAAAATATTTACGTTCTTTCCTTTTTTGGGGCCATGTGGTACAATGGCTCCAGTGTGCCCGCCGGAAGGCCGCCGGGCGCCCAAAACACCCGGCGCCGCCGGAAAATCTGCAGATCAGCCCGTGCTCACAGCGGGAAAAGGAGAGTACGCCATGTCCCTGTTCGGCCTGCGGCCGGAGGAGCCAGCCGCCATCCGCATCCGGGAGGCCGCCACTCGCGGCACCCTGTCCCACGCCCTGCTGCTCACCGGCAGCGGCGACCGGATGTCCGCCGCCTGCTTTGCCGCCGCCGCCCTGGAGTGCACGGGGGAGGAGAGCCGCCCCTGCGGCGTCTGCCCCGCCTTGCACTGGAAGCCGCCGTTGCGGCAGCGGTGCTGGTGCTGCTGGCAGTGACCGCCGCCGTGGTGGCGTATACGCAGATCGTGGTGACGGAGGAGCGGGAGGACTATTTCGTCCTGAAAGAGACGGTGGACGGGGCGAATTATCTCTATGTGGAGCTGCCGTGGGAGGGCCGTCTTCTGCGGCTGCGGTGTGTGGGAGACGTGGACTTCGATGGCATTACCTTGGAAGACGAGTTCGGCTGTGAGGTGGTCTACGATCTGGACTGCCGCTGGAACCGCCTGACCTATACGGGAACCGTCTCCCGCTGCGCCCCCTCGGGGAGCGTTGTAGTCGGCCATATGGAGGGCAGCTCTTCCGGGACTTCGTCAGTGGAGGTGTTCGGCATGAGGGACGTGCTGTACGCGGAGGTGGACTACCACCAGAATCCCCACGGGGAGGGCTTTCTCTGCGATGCGGCGTACTGGCTCCCAGACGGCCCCGTCGACCCGGGCCTTCTGGATGTCATCGTCGACGGCCATCCCGGCTATCCGGTAGACTACGGCGCGGCTCTGCTGGTGGTGGAGAACTGTGTCTCCTCCACACCCTGGGACGCGGACGGCGACGGGGCGAACGAGATCGTGGTCCGCACCCGCTGGCCGGAGAAGCCGTACACCGTCTATGACATGCTGGACGGGGAAGTGCAGGCGGTTTCTTGGCCGGACGCGGTGCCGGAGGAGGTCCGGGAAAATCTGATGTGCATTTGGGAGCAGTGAGAGGAGGCGGTCCACGGAGATCAAAACATCCCCCTCTGAGAGCGGCGGGTGGGGTCTCCTTCCGCCCGGAGGCGGGGAGCCAGCATCTGGCCTTTCACAGCCGGGAGCGGGTCCTCCGCTGCATCGACCAGTACACCGCGCGGCAGTACCGGCATCAATCGGGACAAAAAGAGGCCCTGGCTTTCGCCAGGACCTCTTCTTGTACGAGCAAGACTGTAAGCCGGGTTATGTCCTGGATGGTCATCTATCTAGGCTGTCTGTCGCCAGACAGCTCAAGCGGCCTACCCGGGAGCAGACGGGCCGCCTTATGCTCCCTGTTCGGCCTTGCTTCGGATGGGGTTTACATGTGCCCTCTCTGTTACCAGCGAGGCGGTAGTCTCTTACACTGCCTTTCCACCCTTACACGGCAAGCCGTGCGGTTTATTTCTGTTGCACTGTCCCTGGAGTCGCCTCCGCCAGACGTTATCTGGCACCCTGCCCTTTGAAGCCCGGACTTTCCTCTCCTGCATCCTTTCGGTCATGCAGCAGCGACCATCTGTCTTACTCAGAACCTCCTTACTATACCACAATTTTTTTCGTATGTCCATACCGCCGTTCTGGCATTTTCTTCTATCCCTTTATACCTTCAGGCAGCTTCCTCCGATAAACTCCCGGATAATGGAGTTTTTGGGGATGATCTCGCTGTCGATCCCCAGGAAATAATCCAGGAATTTCAGCAGCCGCTTTGCCTCGTCGTACTCCGGCACATCCCTGGGGATGCTGAATAAAAGGGGCTCCGCATACAGCTTCAGCACCGCCAGCTCATAGACCAGCGCTGAGTTGAACATCACATCTGCCTGCTCCTGGAAGGGGAAGATATTCTTATCCTCGCCCCGGCGCACCGACGACCAGCGGCGGATGGTCTCCAGAGCCGAGGTCCCCCTGGTCCTGGCATCCCGCACCATGCGGCGGATGATCCGCCCGTCTGCCGTGGGGATCCGGTTATGCTCGTCCACGTTCAGCTGGGTCAGGGCGCTGATATAAATTTTAAATTTGTTCTCCCGTGGCAGTGAGACTGTCAGCGCATCTTAAACCGGCTTTCTGCCGGAAGGGAATAGCTGAGCTTATCATTGAGGCAGTGGATCCCCTCGATGATGAGCACATCGTTCTTTCCCAGCTTTAAAAAATCTCCATTGTATTCCCTGGTCCCGGTCACAAAGTTAAATCTGGGGATCTCCACCAGCCTGCCGTTTAAAAGACCATTCATGTCCTCATTGAATTTCTCAATGTCCACACATTCCAGGGCCTCCATGTCCAGTTTCCCGTTTTCATCCCTGGGATAATCCTCCCGGTTCTTGAAATAGTTATCCACAGCAATGGGATGGGGCGTATAGCCCAGGGCCCGGAACTGGGTAGCCAGCCGGTGGCTGAAGGTGGTCTTTCCAGAGGAGGACGGTCCGGCGATCATCACCAGCCTCTTGTCCCCGGCCTTTGCCGCCTGCTCGGCAATATTGCCGATGGTCTTTTCCTGGAGTGCTTCCTGCATCAGGATCAGATCCGCCGCTTTTCCTTCAGAGATCAGCCGGTTTAAGGTTCCCACATTGGGGACCTCCAGGCAATCGCTCCAGCGGTAGGAATCCCTCAGCACCTGGAACAGCTTTTCATGGTTTCCGCTTTTCTCCACCTTCCGGGGAGCTTTCGTTTCCGGGAGCAGGAGCAGAAAACCGGAGTGATATGGGATCAGGTCAAAATATTTCACATACCCCGTATTCTGTACCATGTATCCATAAAAATAATCCTCAAATTTTTCAATGCTGTAAATATTGACCCTGGACGCCCGCCGGTACATGAAGAGCTGCTCCTTATCATGCATCCCGTGGCGGCCGAACAGCTCCACTGCCTCATCGGTGTTGACGCTGCGCTTTACGATCGGCAGCTTTTTCTCCACCAGAACGTGCATCTCCTCCTTCACCCGGTCCAGGAGCTCTTCCGTCAGGGCCACGTCGCCCTCCAGTTCTCCATAGATCCCGTTTCCCAGGGCGAAATCCATCTGGACCTTTTTGATCTTCTCCCTGGGGATCACATCATAAAAGGCCTTCAGCATTACAAAAACTGCGCTCCGCTCATACGTCTTTTTCCCCACCGGATCCTGAAAGGTCAGAAATTCGATCTGGGACTCCTTCGTCAGCGTCTTGTGGAGCTCCTTCAGCTTCCCGTTGACCCGGGCCAGCAGGATATCCTCCTGGAACTCCGGCTGGAACTCCTCCGCCACTGTAAAGAGCGGCGTCCCCTCCGGGTATTCTCTGGTCTTTCCGCATGCATGAACCTTGATCATCATAAGCAGACCTCCTATCCTACACCACTGCCGCCGGGAAATGAACCGGCATTTTTAAAATCTGTATCTGGTCTCCCAGTCTTTGTCTCAGGTATCCCTCCATATAGTCCATAAAAATATGCTCCAGGCCGTAATGGCCGGCATCAATGATCATCAGTCCCTGGGCTGCCGCGTCGATGCCTGCATGGTGGCCGATGTCCCCGGTGATCAGCGCTTGGGCCCCTTTTTCCAGGGCCGCCTGGATGGTGCTGCCTCCAGAGCCCGGGCAGACAGCCGCCCGTACCACCAGCTCCTTTTCCCACAGCCCCTCTCCGTAAACCGTCACAAAGGGCAGGCCGAAGGTCTCCTTTACCCGGCGGGCCAGCTCCATTCCCGTCACAGGAGTCTCAAGGCTGCCTGTCTTTCCGATCCCATAAAGGACCCCATTCTCCTCTCCCATGGCTTCCAGCGGCTCTCCGCCGCAGATCCCGATCCGTTCTGCCGCCAGGTCCGCCATGCAGCCGGGGGCAGAATCAAAATTGGTGTGCATGGCAAAATAGGAAAGATCCGACTGGATCATCTCCACCAGCCGCCGGCCGATGAAGTCCTCATCGGTCACCCGCTTTATGGATCTGAAGATCAGCGGATGATGGCTTACGATCATATCTGCCCCCTGCCGGACAGCCAGAGCCACTGCCTCATCATCGGCATCCACACAGAGAAGGAGCTTCTTTACTTTCTTCTCCTTCCTTCCCGCCAGAAGCCCCGGGTTGTCCCACTCACAGGCCATACGATGGGGCGCCAGCTCCTCCAGTATATTTATGATCTCACTGCATCTCATTCTGTACCTCCCGGTTATACCGCAGATCCTCCTCTGCTTCCCGCTTCTTTGCAGCGGCCCGCTCCGAGTGTGCGCCCAGAGGACCCAGGCTTTCTGCCAGGGAGCAGAGCTTT
>ERZ772863.1014-NODE-1014-length-27417-cov-4.182516_pt1 | contig 27417 bp, 22 predicted proteins | sample MGYA00512134_ERZ772863 | MGnify/ENA primary metagenome ERZ772863 (study PRJEB29015, sample SAMEA2737659) | human gut metagenome | biome: human gut; feature: human-associated habitat; material: faeces | place: China | collected 2012 ...
AAACCGTACCGGGACTGCGAAACGACCCGCAAGAAAGCAAACACCGAAAACCGAACGATTGATGAAAAAACCGATTCTCGCCGCACTTGCGCTCTGCTACGCACTCGGAGCCGCGGCACAAACGCCCGACACGGCCGCCCCGGAAGGCTACCGTTTCACCGACGTCAAAATCCTGCCCGTCACCCCGGTCAAGGACCAGAGCCGCAGCGGAACCTGCTGGTGTTACTCGACCCTCTCGTTCCTCGAAAGCGAAATCCTCCGCGCCGGAGGTCCCGAACTGGACCTTTCGGAGATGTGGATCGTGCGCAACATCTACTTCGAAAAGGCCGTGAAATACGTCCGCCTGCACGGCTCGCTGAACCTCGCCGTCGGCGGACAGGCCCACGACGTGCTGCACGGCATCGAGGCGTACGGCATCGTCCCCGAGGAGGTCTATCCGGGACTGAACTACGGCTACGACAAGCCCAATTTCGACGAGATCGACGCCGTGATCAAGGCCTACGCCGACGCGGTGATCAAGGCCGGCGGGAAGCGCAGCGACAGCCGCCTCACGACGGCCTGGCAGGCCGGGCTGAACGGCATCCTCGACGCTTATTTCGGCCCGATGCCCGGGAAGTTCACCTACCGGGGCAGGGAGTACACCCCGGCGTCGTTCGCCGCGTCGCTGCCGATCGACCTCGGCGACTACATCGAATTCACCTCGTTCACCCACCACCCCTTCTACACGGAGTTCGCCATGGAGGTCCCCGACAACTGGAACTGGGACAAGGTATGGAACGTGCCCCTGGACGAGTTCATGCAGATCATCGACAACTCGCTGGAGAAGGGTTACACGATCTCCTGGGGAACCGACGTGAGCGAGAAGGGGTTCAGCCGCACCAAAGGTCTGGGCATCGTCCCTGAAGCCGACCTCGAAGGCATGCAGGGAACCGAAGCCGAGAAGTGGGGCAAACTCACCCAGAAGGAGAAGGACGAGGCGCTCTACAAGTTCGACAAACCCGGCAGGGAGCGCACCGTCACGCAGGAGCTTCGCCAGAAAGGCTACGACAACTACGAGACCACCGACGACCACGGCATGCAGATCGTGGGCACGGCCACCGACCAGAACGGAACGCCCTACTACAAGGTCAAGAACTCGTGGAACACGACAGGTCCCTACGACGGCTACTGGTATTTCTCGCGCCCGTTCGTCGCCTACAAGACGATGACCGTGCTGGTCAACAAAAACGCCGTTCCGAAGGCGATTCTCAAGAAAATCGGCGTCAAATAGACCGACGATCCCCGCAACGACAAAACAGCCCGGCTTGCAAAAGCCGGGCTGTTCGTTTATCGAAGTTTAAGTTTTTAAGTCTACTGAAAGGGAGATTTTACATCTCGCGCAGTTTGATGCTCTCTCCCAACATGATCAGGGCGGTACGGAACCACTCGTTAATCCTTGCTTTCATACTAAATAATTTTAATTAATTCTTAAAATATTTTATCATTTAAGACAGGACAAAAGTAGTGCGCGGAAACCAAACTTCCAAATATTTTATTAAGATTTTTTATAAAATTTGTAATTTTTTTGAATAAATCTCTATTCTTCGATCTCGACGCCCAGCAGACGGGCCAGCTCAACAGCCTGCAATGGACTAATTTTCAATCCTTTCAATTCAAACGACCCGATCTCGCGAACGCGAATGCCGCGGATGTCCGAATCGGCGAAAGAAAGTCCGCGCAGGCGGGTGCCGAAGAATTCGGCCTGTGTCAGGTCGCACTGCGCAAACTCGACACGTTCGAAACGGCAGTCCCCGAAAGCGGCGCCATGCATCGGACAGCCCGCAAAACGCACCGTGCGCAGCCGCGAAAAGGCGAAATTGGCGAACTCGCCCTTGCAACGTTCGAACAGCAGGTGGTTGAGCGCGGTTTCGGCGAAATTCGTTCCCGAAAGTTTGCAGTCGGCGAACCGTACGCGGTGGAGACTGCACCCCAGCAAGTCGGCGTTCGAGAAATCGCAGTTGCGGAAAACCACGTCCGAAAACTGCGAACGGGCAAGCACGCTCCCCGCGAAGAGACAGCCCGTGAAGAGGCATCCCTGCACCGAAAGGTGCTCGCGGTCGAGCGATGCGAAGTCCGCAGCGCGGAACGAAGCGTCGGCGATCTCCTCGTCACGGGTCATCCGAACGGGATCAGCGGACGCTGCTGACTCCCGGAGCAGTTGCGGTGCGGCGATTTCCATGGGCGGCAATTGTTTGAATTGCCGCAAAGGTAGGAATTTTTACCCGTTTCGTTACTACTTCCGGAGGTTGGGATTGTTCATTTTGCGCAACCGGAAATATTGGTTATCTTTGCTGTCGACTCCGAGCTCCAAATTCATGAAAAAGACCTGTTTCCTTCTCCTCACCGTTTTGCTGACGACAGCCGCGCTGCGCGCGTCGGCCCAGAACAAGGACACCTCGAAGGAGAATTTCCCATCGACCGAAACTACGCTTTCACAGATCGGACAGGCCGAGGCGCACCCGAACGCCAGGCACGTCCGGATGGCCGACACTTCAGCCCTCGCCGCTCCGGTGAAACGTCCGGGGCTGATCCGCCGCATCATCGACTATTACAGCCGTTCGAACGTGGACCGCACCTTCGAAAAGAAGATCGACTGGAGCATCGCCCCGGGACCCAACTACTCCTCGGACGTAGGCTTCGGCATCGGATTCCTGCTGGCGGGACTCTACCGGCTCGACCGCACCGACTCGGTCACCGCACCGTCGAACATTTCGATTTACGGCAACTTCACGACCGAGAAATTCGTGCTGCTGCGCTTTTCGGGCGACAACATCTACAACCACAACAAACAGCGGCTGAGCTACTCGGGCGCATTCGTCTACTTCCCCGGCGCCTTCTACGGCGTGGGTTACAACGCCGGCAAGGAGGGTTACGCCCAGGACCTCACCACGACGATGGGCGCCTTCCGCATCTCCTACTGCACCTCGCTCGTGGGCCGCTTCTACATCGGCGTCAGCGGCGGCATCGACTACTCCGGAGCCAAGTACAAAAATTCGGGCATGGCCGACCGCATGAACGGCATCCAGGCCGACGTAGAGTCCGGAAAACCGGTTCCGGGCGGCAAGATGGGCGAGCTTTACAACCTCTGGCAGGAGGGACGCTACGACCCTGCGAAACAGGACCCGTTCTCGAATTACATCGCCACGACGGGCGACAAGCCCAACGCCTTCAACGCCAATGTCGGGCTTTTCGCCCAGTACGACACGCGCGACGTGACGTTCAACGCCTCGAAGGGCATCTTCATCAAGGCCGAGGCCAAATGGTATCCCGAATGGCTGGGAAACACGCGCCGCACGTTCGGACGCTTCACGCTGACCTTCGACTTCTACCAGAAACTCTGGAAAGGGGCCGTGCTGGCCTGCGACCTCTACGCCGACGCCACGACCGGAACCCCCTCGTGGCACATGTACGCCAAAATGGGCGGCATGGAACGCATGCGCGGTTACTACGAGGGACGCTACCGCGACAAAAAACTGGTGGAAACGCAGATCGAACTGCGGCAGAAAATCTACCGCCGCCACGGCATCGTGGGATGGATCGGCGGCGGGCAGGTCTGGGGCACGGAGAAATTCCGCTGGGGAAACACGCTTTGCAGTTTCGGCTGCGGCTACCGCTTCGAATTCAAGAACCGCATGAACATCCGCCTCGATTACGGCTGGGGCAATTTCGGCAACCAGAATCTGCCGTGGGACCGCAAGCGATCCTCGGCGTTCCTGTTCACCGCTTCGGAAGCATTCTAAAGAATATATACGAGGATAAAACCTTCGTCCAGAGAGACGGAGAGCCTGACCGGCTCTCCGTTTCCGATCCGTCCCGCCAGCGTCCCGGCAGCAAGGTCGAGCCGCACGACGTGCAGATCCCTCCGGAAATCCAGCTCCCGGCGTCCGGCATACTTGTAGAGCGTCTCTTTTGCACACCAGACGATCCCCGGCAGAAGCGGGTCGTCGGAAAGGGCCTCCTCTTCAGGCGTCAGGTAGCGGCTCGCGGCGCGTCTGAAATCGCGCGTTGCGGGTTCGATGTCCACGGCGCAACGCTCCGGGGAGGCGCAGACCGCGATGCGGCCGGCGCAATGGGCTACGGAGATATGGACGGCCCGGTTCGTCAACACCGGGGCGCCCAGCGCATCGTAGGCGATCCCGACGTCGTCCCCCAGTTCGCGGCGCACCACAGCCCGCCACGTAAGGAACTCGGCCCGGCGGCGTTCCGACACGAACCCGGCTGCCGCGGCACGTTCTTCGGAAGTCGTCCACCGGGCGGACTCTTCGGCCGTCAGCGGCGGCGATGTCCACAGGGCCGGAATCATTGAAGGTCGACGCGGATTTTATCGACCCGGTGGCCGTCCATCTCCTGCACCGTGAAACGCAGGTCGTGCGAAGTGAAGACGTCGCCTTTGCGCGGAAAGTCGCGTTTGAGTTCGAGCATCAGCCCGGCAAGGGTTTCGGCCTCGCCCCGGACGTCGGCGAAAACGTCCTCGCCGATGTCGAGGATACGCTCGAAATCCCCGAGGTGGGTCTTTCCCTCGAAAATATAGCTCTTGGCGTCGAGCCGCGTGTAGAAGCACTCGTCGTTGTCGCTCTCGTCGGAAATCTCGCCGACGATCTCTTCGATGATGTCTTCGAGCGACACCAGCCCCAGCGTCGAACCGTACTCGTCGACGACGATGGCCATGTGGACCTTGTTCGACTGGAAGTCGGCCAGCAGGTCGTTGATCTTTTTGTGCTCGGGGACGAAATAGGGTTTGCGGATCAGCTGCTGCCACGCGAAATCGCCGCCGTTGTTGATGTAGGGCAGCAGGTCCTTGACGTAGAGCGTCCCGCGGATATTGTCCACATCCTCCTCGTAGACCGGGATGCGCGAGAAGCCCGATTCGATGATCGTCCTCTTGACCGTCTCGTAATCGGCCGTCATGGAGAGCGCCGTGATGTCCACACGGGGTTTCATAATCTCCTGCACTTCGGTATTGACGAAGTTGACGATGCCCGAAAGCATCACGTGCTCCTCGGGGCTGGAACTCTGCGTCATGTCGACGGCGTCGGCCAGTTCGTCGAGCGAAATCTCGCTCTTGTGCGCGGCCTTTTCGCTGATGCGGCTGCTCGTGCGGACCAGCGCATAGGAGAGCGGATAGAAAACCCACCGCAGCACCAGCAGCGGACGGGCCACCATCGAGGCGAAGCGCAGGGGAATCGTCTGCGCCAGCACTTTGGGCAGTATCTCGCCGAAAAGCAGCAGCAGGAAAGTCACCAGCACGGTCTTGAACAGGAACTCGAACCGCAGGAAAGTGAAGACCGAGTCGATGATCCCGGCCGTGAGGATGACGATGCAGATATTCACCAGATTGTTGACCACCAGGATCGTGGCCAGCAGCAGGTCGACGTTCGCCAGCAGCCGCAGCATGGCGGCGGCCGATGCGCTTCTGCGGCTCTGCAAATGACGTATATCATTGTGCGAGAGGGAGAAAAAAGAAGTCTCGGCCCCCGAAACGAGCGCCGAAACACACAACAGGCAGAGCGTCACCGCGCAAAGCACGGCGATATGGGGTGAAAACCCGTTGAACGTAATCCAGGAATGCGCGTCTTCCAAATTGAAAATCGGTTAGTTAATCGAATAGCGAGCCGCCCTGCGACTCCTCTTTCTGCGCCTGGGCATCGGTCGTATCGTCCTTCAGCACCTCCTTGCGGCTGCCGGGGACGCGCACGATGAACTTCGAGTTGCGCGACTGGTAGGCGGGTTTGGCCAGCAGGGTGTCGATGTTGCTGTAACGGGTCGGCTTGGCGCCGAGCATCACCAGTTCGGGCTGACGCTGGGCGGGTTTGGGGGGCAGGGGTTTGATCGGCTCCAGCACGGGTGCCGCGGCGGACGTCTCCTTGACGGCCGGTTCGACGGTGCGGACCGGGGGAATGATCTGCTTCATCACGCCGGGCTGCGCGTCGCCTTCGAATCCCGTGGCCACGACCACCAGCTCGATGAAATTGCCCAGCTGCGGCTTCTCGCTCGTACCCCAGATGATGTTGGCGTTGTGGATCACCCCGTTGTCGTCCTGCACGCTGGCGTGGGCCTGAATATACTCCAGAATCTGCACCACCTCCTCGTACATCAGGGCGTCGGCGTCCGACACCGAAATATTCAGCAGGATGTTCTTGGCGCCCGAAATCAGGTTGTGATCCAGCAGCGGGGAGCGCAGCGACGCTTCGGCCACCGCCTCGGCGCGCTTGTCGCCGTCGGCCGTAGCCACGGCCATATGCGCCCGGCCGCTGTTGCGCATCACCTTCGAGACATCGGCGAAGTCGACGTTCACCAGATCGCTCTCGACGGTGATGATCTCCGCGATACCCTTGGCCGCAGAGGCCAGAATGTCGTCGGCCTTGCCGAAAGCCTGCTTCAGCGAGAGGCGGCCGTAGATTTCCAGAATGTTTTCGTTGTTGATGATCAGCAGCGAATCGGTGTTCTGGCGCAGCTCCTCGATACCGCGGAACGCCTGTTCGTAACGGATCTTGCCCTCGACGGCCAGCGGCGAGGTGACGATGGCCACGGTCAGCAGCCCCATCTCCTTGGCCAGCTTGGCGATGACGGGCGATGCTCCCGTGCCCGTTCCGCCGCCCATGCCCGCCGTGATGAAGAGCATGCGCGTCCCCGACTCTTCGAGGTGCTGACGAATCTCCGGCAGCGACTCCACGGCCGCGCGGCGGCCGTTTTCCGGGTCGTTTCCGGCCCCCAGTCCCTCTGCGCCGAGGCGTATCTTCAACTCCACGGGACTCTTGTCCAGCGCCTGCTGGTCGGTGTTACAAACCAGAAACGTCACACCCCGTATACCGAGGTTCCACATATGGTTCACGGCATTGCCGCCGGCACCGCCGACGCCCACCACCATAATGATCGAACCGTCCGTCTTCGGGGCTTTGATCTCCGACATCAATTCGTCTGTCATATCTCTAACTCCTTTCTCCACATTCTTAACTATAAATCATTCCCGCAGCCGGCTTCCCGTCTGCAGTTCCCGACATCCGCTGAATCCCGCCGTCCGAATCTTCGTCGGCACCCCGCGGCATCTACCCATTCCCGCCGACCGTTCACAGTCCGCGGCATCTACAGACTCCGCCATCCGGCTCTCCGTCCGCAATCCGCGGAATTCAAAAAACCGCTGCCCGGCGTCCCGTCCGCAGCTCCCGGCATCCGCGGCATCCGCCGTCCGCTGAATCCCGCCGTCCGAATTTCCCCCGGCTGTCCGCCACATCTGCAAAAACCGCTCCCCGGCCGAAACCGGCGTTAACCGCGGCCGCATCGCCGGACCGCCCCCGCAAGCACGAAATTCATGCCGCAAACACCGCCGTAAGACCGCCGCGTGGGCCGGACACCGGGGCGCGGCAAATTATCCCTTAAATCTCTTCGTCCTCGGCCGCCGTGAAACTCTTGTTGATCTTGTCGAAGGTCTTCTGGAAAATCGAGCCCCAGTCGCGCTTGCGCTTGGGTTCGATCACCGGGGCCTCCTCACGTTCCGCAGCGGCATCCTCCTCCGCCTCTTCCGCCGCCGGAGCTGCGGGCGCCGCCTGCACGGGCTGCTGGAAGCGCGGCGTGTGGCGGAACTCAGGAGCGGGCTGCGGCTGCGGGGGCCGGAAGCCCTGCTGTTCCGCAGGCCGGGCCACGGGCCGCTCGACAAATGCGCAGGCGCCCTGCTCGGCGCCTTTCAGCAGAATGCCGACCGCCGTGGCGTAAGCCGGATCGGCGGCCTTCTCTTTCGACTCCTCGGCAATCCCGGTCTCGGCCGACGCGACGCGCACATCCATGCCCGTCACCCGGCGGAACAGTTCGTCGAGGTCCTTCAGCTTGGCCGAACCGCCCGTCAGAACGATCCCGTAAGCCAGCTTGCCGATATATCCCGAATCCTTGATCTCCTGCAATACGAACTCCGCGATATCCGTGGCGCGGGCTTCGATCACCGTCGCCAGATTGCGCAGCAGAATATCCTTCGCCTCGCGGGCCGTGCGGCCGTTCACACGGATCAGTTTGTCTTCGGGAGCCAGCTCGGCCACCGCCGAACCGTATTTCTGTTTGAGACTTTCCACATGCTTTTCGGGCACGCTCATCGTGCGGATGTCGCGGTTGATCGCCGTCGCCCCCATCGGAATCGTGGCGATATAACGCACCACGTTGCGGTAATACACCGCCACGTCGGTCACGCCGCCGCCGATATCCACCACGGCCACGCCTTCCTCCTTCTCGTCGGGTAGCAGTACCGCCTCGGCCGTGGCTATGGCGTTCGACGTAACGCTCAGCATCTTGATTCCCACCCGCTTGAGGGCCATGTCGAGCCGCTGCATCGGGGTCTTGAGACAGAGGATGAAGTTGAACGTGGAAGAGAGCTTCTTGCCGAAAGACCCCACGGGATTCTTCACCTCCTGATTGTCGTCCACCACATAGTTCTGGGGTACGCGGTCCATGATGGTCTCGTCGTCGGGCGCCTGCACGTTGCGCATGCGGTCGAACAGCGCATCGACGTCCTTCTGATTGACACCGTTCTGCGGATCGTAGACGAAGACGTGGTCCATATGCCGCGCACAGCGCACGAAGTCGCCCGAAATACCGGCATAGGCCTCGGTGATGCGGATTCCCAACTGCTCCTCGGCCTCCGACACGGCTTCGCGGATGGCGCGGCTCACCAGTTCGATATTCTCAATCTTGCCCGCATTGACCCCCTCGACGGGTTTCGACACGACGCACACCACATCGAGCCGCTCTTCGGCGTTCTTCTCGCCGACAGCCACCACGACGTTCGACGAACCCAGATCGACGGCAACGGTATAATTCTTTCTTTCCACGGTATAATCCTTTTATTTCTTGCAAACCACCTGATCGTTGTATCTGATATCTATTGTCCGGTACTCTCCCCAACCGATGTTCATAAGACCGCTGCGGTAGAAACACAGCAATTTGTCGAATTTGCGCTCCACCTGCTCGATACGTCCGAAGACGATGGTATGGCGGCCGCTCCGGGGCACCAGCTCCACCTCTAAAGCTCCGCTGGGGGTCGTATGCGCGGCAATCTGCACCACCTCCGACCTCCAGAAGTCATCATCTTCGATGAACTCTACAAAGGTAAGCAGTTTCATGAAATCTTCGTAGCTTTTCTCCAACTTTTTTTGTTTCAGCCTTTCGGCCTCCTGCCGCTGCGCGATGCGGTCTATTCCCTCCTGCACCAGACGCGCTTCGTAGCGGTATTTGCGCCGCAGCTCCGCCTTGCGGGCGCGCAGCTCTTCGACGCGCGCGTCGAACGCCGCGGAGCTTTCCATCCGCCACCACTGCTTCTTGATGCGCATGCGGCGCAGCGCCGATATGTTGCGGTCGTTCTGCAGTTCGCGCCGGAAGAAGGGGTACTTCTCACGCTCCAGCTCCGCGATCCGCTTGTCGATCTTCGCCCGTTCGAGGTCGATATGCCCGCGCACGGAGCCGACGAACGACGCGGGAAACGGCGGACGGTAAGCCCCCGTCACCACCGGCACGTAGAGCGACGAGGCGCGCGGCGCGGCGAAGACATAGCCTTCGGGCGTGACGTACGAATCCACGCCGTCGGTCAGCAGCCGCAGCAGGGGCCTGCGCTGGCTGATGTCGATATGCAGCACGCCGCCGTAAGTCACATAGGCGTCCACGCGCTCCACGAATCCGTTTTTGGCGATCAGGGCCTCGATGGCCGCCAGCTCTACCGCATCAACTGCCGTGCCGTTCGTCTTGATTCCGCTGTGCGCGATCCACTCGCGCACCATGCGGCCCGACACCAGATAGCCCATCGACGAGCTGTCCACCACCTCGATCTCGACCCTGCCGACCTTCTTCCCGGCACGCAGCCTCCCCGCCGCCGTCCCCGCATAAACGACATATGCGGCCACGGCGCCCCACAAAAGCGTGAGCAGTGCGTATCGGAGGTATTTTCTCAAAATCGTCTTTATTCTCTAATTATCCGTCGTTTCGTCTTCTGCGGTTTTTACATCCGGCCCGGCGGACATGCGCCCCGGCCGCCGTTCTCCCGGCTAACTCTTCGCTTTCAGCTTTTCGGCGATCGCCCCGCAGCAGGCGTCGATGTTGCCCGCACCGAAGCTCACCACCACGTCCGTGTCCATCGCCGCCACCGTATCGGCCAGCGCCGCCCGCTCCACGATGCGGCACGGCACCGTCACGCCTTGGGCGATGATCTCCGACGTCACGCCTTCGATCGGCTCCTCGCGCGCCGGGTAGATCGGCAGCAGCACCACGTCGTCGGCATGCGACAGCGCCTCGGCGAACTCCCTGTAAAGGTCGCGCGTCCGCGTGTAGAGGTGCGGCTGGAACAGCGCCGTGATGCGCCGTCCCGGAAACATTTTGCGCACCGACGTCAGCGTCGCCGCCAGCTCGCGCGGATGGTGGGCGTAGTCGTCCATGTAAACCTGCTTCGGCGTATTGACATAGAATTCGAAACGCCGCTTCACGCCCGCAAACGACGCCAGCGCCTCTCTCAGCCGTTCCGCATCGAGCGTCGTGCCTTCGGCCTGCGCCGCGCACCATACCGACGCCGCGGCCGCCACCGAATTCTCGATATTGACCCATCCCGGAATGCCGAGCGTGCACCCCTCGACCACGCCGCCGGGCGTCACAATGTCATAGCGGTAATGCCCGCCTTCGAGCAGCTGCACGTTGCGGGCGTAGAAGTCGCACGGCACGTCGTACGAATAGCGGTAAACGGTGATCTGCGGATTGTCCAGCACGATATCCACCCCCTCTTTGATAATGAGGAACCCGCCCGGCCTGATCTGCCGCACGAACTGCGAAAAAGCCTCCTTCACCGCCTCGTGCGTGCCGTAAATATCGAGGTGATCGGCATCCGCCGAGGTAATCACCGCCACGTCGGGATACAACCGCAGGAACGAACGGTCGAACTCGTCGGCCTCGACCGCCAGCCGCGCCCCCGCGCCCAGCACCAGATTGCCGCCGAAGTTCTTCGATATTCCGCCCAGAAAAGCGCTTCCTCCGCCCGTCACGCCGCGGTTGAGCCACGCCACGAGCGTCGAGGTCGTGGTCTTGCCGTGCGTCCCCGCCACGGCCATCACATACTTGCCCTCGGCGAGATGTCCCAACATCTGCGAACGCTTCTCGACGCAGAACCCGTGACTCACGAAATATTGATACTCCCCGTGCTCCTGCGGCACGGCCGGGGTATACACCACCATCGTCGCCGCCGGGTCGAGAAACTCCGCGGGAATCCGCCGCACGTCGTCCTCGAAATGAATCGCAGCACCTTCGGCCGCCAGTTCGTCCGTCAGATGCGAGGGGGTGCGGTCGTAACCGGCCACCCGCTTGCCTTCATGCAGGAAATAACGCGCCAAGGCGCTCATGCCGATGCCGCCGATTCCCAGAAAATAGATATTTTGAAACTCCATCCGATTAAGTTTTATCGTTCTCCGCACCGCTCCTCCCTCCGCACGGTCCCCGCCGCATTCATCGCCCGCACGGCAAAAACACCCGCCGCGCGGCGCAGGGGAAACGCCGGAAGCGGCGCTATTTCATTACCTTTTCGATTTCATCCACGATCCGCTCCGCCGCATCGGGGCGCGCCAGCTTTTCGAGGTTTTCGCTCATCGTCCGCAAAGCCTCCTTGTCCGAGAGCAGCTCCATCGCCCGCCTCATGGCCGCCGTCCGGGCCTCGGCATCGGGCACCACGACCGCCGCGCCCTTGGCTTCCAACGCCTTGGCATTCTTGGTCTGATGATCCTCGGCCACATTGGGCGAGGGCACGAACAGCACGGGCTTCGCCACCAGACACAACTCCGAGACAGTCCCCGCCCCGCTGCGCGAGAGGACCAGATCGGCCGCCGCATAGGCATAGTCCATGCGGTCGATGAAGGCCCCCTGCCAGATATTCGCAACCGGATGCGCCGCCAAGAACGCCTGCATCTCGCGCTCATAATATTTGCCCGTCTGCCAGATCACCTGCACGGGAGCGTCCGCGCCTTCGAGCGCGAGTATCCACGCCTTCATCATCTCGTTCAGCGACCGCGTTCCGAGCGATCCGCCCACGACCAGCACCACCGGAAGATCGGGCGTAAAGCCGTAATATTCCAACGCTTCGCCCCGGTCGGCCCCCTCTTTCGAGAAACGGCCCCGCAGGGGATTGCCCGTCATCGTGATCCTGCCCGCCGGAAAGAAACGCTCCATCCCCTCATAGGCGACGCAGATGCGCTTCGCACGCTTGGCCAGAATCTTGTTGGTCAGCCCGGCATAGGAGTTCTGCTCCTGAATCACCGTCGGCACGCCCAGCCGCTGCGCGGCCCACAGCACCGGGGCGCTGGCATAGCCGCCGAATCCCACGACCGCATCGGCCCCGAATTCACGAATGGTCTTCTTGGCCATCGAGACGCTCTTCAGCACCTTGAACGGCACCGCGAGGTTGTGCCAGTCCATGCGCCGCTGCAGACCCGCTATGGGCAGTCCCACGATGCGGTAGCCCAGCGCGGGCACCTTCTCCATCTCCATCTTGCCCTCGGCGCCCACGAAGAGAATCTCGACCCCGTCGCCGAACCGCCGTTTCAACGCTTCCGCAACAGCCACGGCCGGATAGATATGTCCGCCCGTTCCGCCGCCCGAAAGGATGATTTTCCTTGTCATGCTATTTTATCTTTTTTACTTACAATCAATATCTTTCAACCCGCCTCCGACTGTCCGAAGATCCGACGGCCCGTCAACCCGAAAGCCCGAAGATCCCGACAACTCAAAGGCCCGACCGCGGCACCGCCCCGGCGGCCCGGCCCGAAGCCCCGACAGCCTGCTAACCCGGCAGCCCGCCAATCCGAGGGCCGTCCCCGGCGGTCCGGAAACCCGGCGGTCCGGAAACCCGGCGATCCGGAAACCCGGCGATCTGAAAACCGGGGTGCAGACTTCCGCCCCGGACAACATTCCAAGGCAAGCCGCCTGCAAAATTACGAATTCTTTCCGTTCGCCGCCCTTTCGTCCTCCTTTTACCGCCCCCAGTTTCCCCGGTCCAGCGAGCGGTAGTTGATCGCTTCGGCCACATCGGCCGCCGCTATGGTTTCGCGCCCCGCCAGATCGGCGATCGTGCGGGCCACTTTCAGAATGCGGTCGTAAGCCCGCGCCGAGAGCGACAGCCGCTCCATGGCCCGCTCCAGCAGCGCGGCCGAAGCCGCATCGAGGCGGCAGTATTCGCGCAGCATCGCGCTGTTCATCATCGAGTTGGTATGAACCCCCTCGACACCGCCGAAGCGCGCCTCCTGCACCGCCCGCGCCCGGACGACCCGTTCGCGAACCGCAGCGCTCGCCTCGCCCGGCGCAGCCGCCGACAACTCCTGCGGAGTCACGGGCGTCACCTCCACATGCAGGTCGATCCGGTCCATCAGCGGTCCCGAAATCCGGCTCATATAGCGGTGCACCGCCCCCGGCGAACATACGCACTCCTTCGCCGGATGGTTGTAATAGCCGCACGGACAGGGGTTCATCGCCGCCACCAGCGTAAAGTTGGCGGGATATTCCACACTGTATTTCGCCCGCGAGACGGTCACCCTCTTCTCCTCCAGCGGCTGCCGCAGCACCTCCAGCACGCTGCGCCCGAATTCGGGCAGCTCGTCGAGAAACAGCACCCCGTTGTGGGCCAGCGACACCTCGCCGGGCCGCGGCGACTGTCCCCCGCCGATCAGCGCCGCCTGCGAAATCGTATGGTGCGGCGCCCTGAAAGGCCGCCGCGCCAGCAGACCGCCCGCCGCCATATTCCCGGCCACGGAGTGTATCTTGGTGGTCTCCAGCGCCTCTTCGCGCGACAGCGGCGGCAGGATGGTCGGCATCCTGCGGGCCAGCATCGTCTTGCCCGAACCCGGCGCCCCGATCATCAGCACGTTGTGACCGCCCGCGGCGGCTATCTCCAGCGCACGCTTCACATGCGTCTGGCCCTTCACATCGGCAAAATCCTCTTCATAACGGCCCGACTCCGCCCCGAACGGCTCCCCGTCCGCAGGCACCGCCGGCGTCATCTCCCGTTCGCCGTTCAGCAGTCCGATCACCTCCTTCAGGCTTCCGGCCCCGATCACCTCGACGCCTTCGACCACGGCCGCCTCCGCGGCGTTCGCCGCCGGCAGCACCAGCCGCCGCAATCCCTCTTCCCGCGCGCGCACCGCCATCGGCAGCACGCCCCGCACGGGTTTCAGCGTCCCGTCCAGCGACAGCTCCCCGGCGAACATCGTCCCGGCAAGCGTTTCGGCATCCACTCGCGACATCGCCGCGAGAATCCCGACGGCGATCGGCAGGTCGAACGACGCGCCCTCCTTGCGCAGGTCGGCCGGAGCCAGACTCACGACCACCTTGCGGCCCGACATCCGCTCCCCGGAGTTCTCGAACGCCGCACGTATGCGCTGCTCGCTCTCCTTCACGGCGCTGTCCGGCAGCCCCACGAGGTACATTCCCAGTCCGCCGCCGGCGATATTGACCTCGACGGTCACCGCCGCGGCATCGATCCCCACGATCGCTCCTGCATAGGTCCGGACAAACATCTATCAAAAAAATATTATCAATTAACCATTCTGTTACCGGCCTCTTCCACAGTCGTCCGCACTGACCGCACTGCCTGCATCGCCTGCACCGACCGCCTCAGCCGCACCGACTTCGCCGGCCACATCAGCCGCAGCGCCCCTCTAAACCGGCTCTTCTAAAACGGCGCCTCGTCGTTCAGCGCGGGCGGATTGGGGTCGAACTCCCCGCCGCCGATTCCCGCGCCCAGTCCGCCGCCGATTCCGGCTCCCGGCACGGCGTTCGAACCGCTGGCATAGTCGTCGTAGGCCTGCTGGCTGTCAGCCGCCTGCGACGGCGGCAGCATCGTGTCATCCACGTCGGCGAAACGCGCCTGCTCCTTGAGGAAGCGCAGGTTGACGTCGCACACGGCGCCGTTACGGTGCTTGGCGAGGATGATCTCGGCCATACCCGCCGTCGGCATGCCGTTCTCGTCCTGATTGATGCCGTAATACTCCGGACGGTGGATGAAGGCCACGATGTCGGCGTCCTGCTCGATGGCGCCCGACTCGCGGAGGTCCGAGAGCTGGGGACGCTTCGAGCCGCCGCGCATTTCGGTGGCGCGGCTCAGCTGCGACAGCGCGATCATCGGCACGTTCAGCTCCTTGGCGATCGCCTTGAGCGTACGCGAAATAAAGGCCACCTCCTGCTCGCGGTTTCCTTTCGAATCCTGATTGCCGGTCATCAGCTGCAGGTAGTCGATGATGATGATCTTGATGTCGTGGTGTATCTTCAGACGGCGGGCCTTCGAGCGGAATTCGAAGACCGAAAGCGCCGGCGTGTCGTCGATATAGAGCGGCGCACTGCCCAGCGGCTTGGTCGCCGATTCCAGATGCCGCCACTGTTCGGGCGTCAGACGGCCCGACTTGACGTCGTTTCCGCTCAGTCCCGTCTCAGCGATAATCAAACGCATCATCAGCTGTACGGCGGACATTTCGAGCGAGAAGAACGCCACGCCCTGCTCGTGATCGACCGCCATGTTGCGGGCCATCGAGAGCACGAACGCCGTCTTGCCCATCGAAGGGCGTGCGGCGATGATGATCAGGTCCGAGAGCTGCCAGCCCAGCGTCACGCGGTCGATGGCCATGAAGCCCGACGGCACGCCGTTGAAGGCGCTCGTATTCTTCGACGCCTCCTCGATCTGCATCAGCGCGCGGGCCAGAATATCCTTCGACGCCTGCACCGACCGCTTGACGTGTCCTTCGGCCACCTTGAATATCTCGCCCTCGGCATATCCGATCAGCTCCGTCACGTCGGTCGATTCGTCGTACGACCGCTTCTGAATCTCGGTCGCCGAGCGGATCAGCTCGCGCTGCACGTACTTTTGGGCGATGATCTTGGCGTGGAATTCGACATTGGCGGCCGAGCCGACCTTCTGCGTCAACTGCGCCAGATACGACGCACCGCCCACCTTCTTCAGCTCCTTCTTGGCCTTGAGCCGCTCGGTGACGGTATAGAGGTCGATCGGTTTGAGCTCCATCGAAAGCTCCTCGATCGCGCGGTAGATCGTGCGGTGCTCCTCGGTGTAAAAAGCGTCGGGCGTGACGTACTCCTGCACGGCGATGATGCTGTCCTTTTCCAGCATCAGCGCGCCGAGCACGGCTTCCTCCAGTTCGACCGCCTGCGGGGGCACGTTGCCGGCGGTGTCGGTCAGCGCCTCGAATGCCTCCCTGTTGCGCTGGGAGGGGTTATAATCTTTAGCCATGATTTATCCTTTCGTTCAGAGCCCAAAAATAGCGATTCGGGCGGAGAAAACAAAACGGCCGCGGCAAAGTTGTTATCGAAAATCGTGTTGATGACACGATTCTCCCGCAAACAGTCCCCGCAGCAGGGGATAACGCCTGTTGAAAAAGAATTTTTAATTTCCGATCACTCCCTCACCCCCAGCTCCCGCCGCGAGACGGCGAGCGCCGCGATGCTGATCCGGCATCCGGGTGCGGCGCGCAGCATCTCCCCGGCGCACGAAAGCATCGTGCTGCCCGTCGTGAAGACGTCGTCCACCAGCAGTACATGCCGCCCTTCGAGCCGTTCGGGACGGCGCACCGCGAAAGCCTCGTCCACGTTCCGGGCGCGCTCGCGCCGCGGCTTGAGAGCCTGACTCTCCGTATTGCGCTTGCGGCGGACGCTCCGGCGATCCACCTCCGCTCCCAGCTGCGAGGCGATCCCCTCGGCGATGTACTCCGACTGGTTATACCTCCTCCTGCACCGCTTGACGGGGTGCAGCGGCAGGGGCACGATCACTTCCACCCCGTCGTACAGCCCGCTCTCCTTCAGACAGCGTCCGTACCACTCGCCCATCGCGCGGGCCGTGCGCCACGCTCCGCGGTATTTGAATCCGCGGATCAGCTCCCGCCACCCGCTTCCGTGAATGTAGTAGAGAAAACCCGAAGCCCGCTCGACGGGCAGCATGTCCCGGCACTTCGCCAGCAGGGGATTGTCCGCCTCAAGCCAGAACCCCGTCAGGGGCGCCGTCGTGCGGCACAGCGTGCACACCGTGCGTTCGCCCTGCGCGAGCGGGACACCGCAGACGGGGCAGCGCGGCGGAAAGAAAAGCGCCGCGACGTCGCGCAGCAGGTCACTGAGGATCGACATTGCAGATGACGGTGATCGTTTTGAATTCGGGATTTTCGGCGAACGCCTTCAGCTCGGCGGCCAGCAGTGCGCGGGCCTTGGCCGACGAAGCGCCGCTTTCGATCTTGAGCAGCAGCCCCGCGAGATACTCGCCGCGGATGCGGTCCACCGGGGGCGTCATCGGCCCCAGCACGCGGCGGCCGAACCTGACGCGCAGGCGCGCCGCCAGCTCCGTGACGCCGCGGCGCAGCAGCGCGACGTCGCGGTAGCGCAGCGTCAGCGAGGTCAGCCGCGCATAGGGCGGATAGAAGAACGCTTCGCGTTCGGAGAGCTGCATGCGGGCCATCCCGGCGAAATCGCCCGCCACGACCTGCCGGATCACGGGATGCCCCGGCTCGGAGGTCTGAATCACCACCTCGCCGCCGTCCGAGCGGCGTCCGGCGCGTCCGGCGACCTGCAGCATGAGCTGAAAGGCCCGCTCCGCAGCCCTGAAATCGGGGTTGTTCAGCAGGTTGTCGGCATTGAGAATCCCCACCAGCGACACGCCGCCGAAGTCGAATCCCTTCGTAATCATCTGCGTCCCGACCAGAATATCGGTCTTGCGGGCTTCGAAATCGGAGATTATGGCGTTGAACGCCCGCTCGGAAGTCACGCTGTCACGGTCCAGCCGGGCGACGCGGGCTTCGGGGAAGAGCCGGGCGATCTCCTCCTCGACCTTCTCCGTGCCGAACCCCCGCGGCAGCACCTCCGTCACCTCGCACGAAGGGCACTTCGCCGGCACCGGGGCCGTGTAGCCGCAGTAGTGGCAGACGAGTCTGGCGCCTCCCTTGTGGTAGGTCAGCGTCACGTTGCAGTGCGGACAGCGGGCCGTCCACCCGCACTGAGCACACTCGACGTAGGGCGAGAATCCGCGGCGGTTCTGGAACAGCATCACCTGCTCGCCCCGCCCCAGCGTCTCTTCCATCTTGTCCAGCAGCAGTTTGTTGAAATGCGCATGCCGCTCGCCGCGCTTGGCGGCGCGGATCGTATCCGAAACGAATATTTCGGGCGGCCGGGCGTCGCCGTAACGCTCCGCCAGCACGGCGCGGCCGTACTTCCCGCCCTCGGCGTTGAGCCACGTTTCGAGCGACGGCGTGGCGCTTCCCAGCAACGTGCGGCCGCCCCACAGGCGGGCCATCACCACGGCGCAGTCGCGGGCGTTGTAGCGGGGCGCGGGGTCGGCCTGCTTGTAGCTGGCGTCGTGCTCCTCGTCCACGATTATCAGTTGCAGATGCTTGAGCGGCAGAAATATCGACGACCGCACGCCGACGACGAACTCGCCCCCTTGGGAGCGGTTCAGCCGCAGGTAGGTCTCCGTGCGGCGGCGGTTCGTAAGTTTCGAATGATAGGGGGTCACGCGGCTGCCGAAGATGCGCTCCATGCGCCCGATCAGCTGCGCCGTCAGGGCGATTTCGGGCACGAGCAGCAGCACGTCGCCGCCCCGCGCCAGCGTTTCGGCGATCAGGTGTATGTAAATTTCGGTCTTCCCCGACCCCGTCACGCCGTGCAGCAGCGCCGCAGGCTTTTCGGCGAACTGCTCCCGCAGCGAACCGAGCGCTTCGCGCTGCGGCGCGGTCAGTTCGGGCAGCCGGAACGCCGAGCCGCCCCGCTCGACGGTGCGTTCGCGCTCCGTGCAGACGATATGCCCCTTGCGCTCCAGCGCATGCAGCACGGCATAGTCGGCCCGCAGCAGGCGGCGGGCCACCTCGCCCGTCGAAATCCGGGTCTCGTCCCCCGCCGACGCGATCTCCAGCAGGGCTTCGTACTGCTTGGGCGCGCGCCGTCCGAGCTTCTCGAAGACCTCGTGCAGGCGCCCTTCGTCGTGCAGCTCCCGCGCCAGCGCCACGTAGCACTCCGTGCGGGGGCGGAACTCGTCTTCGGCGAACTCCTCCTCGGTATCGCCCGAAGGCTTCATCAGCGACGGCAGCGCCACGCGCATCACCTCGCCCGCCGAACACATGTAGTACGCGGCGATCCACTCCCAGAGCGCCTTTTGCTGCGCCGAGAGCAGGGGCGCGTCGTACAGCACGCGCTGTATGGATTTGATTGTCCTGAACGGCGGACGGCGGTCATGCACCCGCCAAACGACGCCCGTATAGAATTTGCGGGGTCCGAACTGCACGGCTACCGCCGTCCCCTCCGCCACGTGCATCCCTTCGGGCACGGCGAACGTATAGGCGGGCTGCGCCAGCGGCAGTACTATGTCGGCATAGAGGGGCATCAGAGTTTGTTGAGCGCCTGAAATCCCTTGCCGTAAACGCCCATCACCGACCCCACGGTCATAAAGGCGTCGGGATCTATCGTCTTGACGAATTTCAGGATCATCGCGGTCTCGCGCTTGCGGCATACCACCATGACGATTTTCGACTGCTTCTTGGTGTACCACCCCTGCGAGTCGATGAGCGTCACGCCGCGGTGGATATTCTCGACGATGGCCTCCGCCATCTTCTCATAGTCGTGCGTCACGATGAAGACCTGACTCGACTGCTGGTTCCCGGCCATGATCATATCGACCGTATAGCCGAAGACCGCCGTCATCACATAGCCGTAGATCACCGTGTCGATATGGAATCCCACGAGCATCGACGATCCGATGATGACGAAATCCGAGTAGATGACGATCTTGCCGTAGCTGATCGTGCGGTACTTGTTGATGATCATCGCGGCGATGTCCGTGCCGCCCGTCGAGCCGCCCTGCGCGAAGCACATCGCCACGCCCATGCCGGCCAGTATGCCGCCGAGGATCACCGACAGAATACGTTCGAGGTGGAGGAAGTCGCCCTCCGGCAGCACCGACTGCCAGAAGTTCATCCCCAGCGAGATCACCACGACGCAGTAGACGGTCTTCACGCCGAAGTTCCAGCCGATGATGAATCCCGCGATCAGCAGCAGTATTCCGTTGATGATGAATACCATCGTACCGATCTGAATCGAGACGCCGAGCCACTCCTCGACGGCATGGCACAACACGAGCGACAGACCCGCGGCCCCTCCGCCGACGCCTTTGGCGGGCAGGATGCAGCCGATCCACGCGAAAGAGTACATGATCATGCCGACCGTCATCAGGAAATACTCCTTGACGGGCTTCAGCATCAGCTCCTTAATGATGGGTTTCATTTCGGTACGGAAATATTAGCAATTGCGAAGGCAAAGATAGTGCAAACTGAGGGCAAAAGCAAGTTCGAACCTATCGCAGCGACTGTAAAGGTACAAAAATTTCGCCTTGATACGCATTTCGTTCCTCCAATCTTTTTTCGAGCATCGCCAGCAGCTGTTCGTTGCGCACCAGCCCCCAGTTGCGGCCGTAATGGTAGCGGGGCGGCGCCTCGCTCGCGAACCGTTCGACGACCAGATCGGGCCGCAGGCGGCGCAGCACCTCGACAAAAAGGTCGATGTACTCGCCGATCTCCCAGAAGCGGAAGCGGCCGGGGTCGGCGTCGTATTCGCCGGCCATCGCCGTGCCGCGGAAGAGCTGCAGCTGATGGAATTTCAGCGTCGTGAGCGGCAGCGAATTGATCGCCGCGACCTGCTCCAGCAGCATCGCGTCCGTCTCGCCCGGCAGTCCGAGGATAAAGTGCGCCCCGACGTGCAGTCCCCGCGCGGCGGTCATCTCCACGGCGCGGCGCGCGCAGGCGAAGTCATGCCCGCGGTTCACCGCCCGCAGCGTCTCGTCGCGGGTCGATTCGATGCCGTACTCGACGGCCACGTACCTCCCGCGCGCCAGCTCCGCGAAATAGTCCAGCTTTTCGGCGTCCACGCAGTCGGGCCGCGTGCCGACGACGATGCCCGCCACGTCGGGATGCGCCAGCGCCTCGCCGTACACCTCCTTCAGCCGCTCCAGCGGCGCATAGGTGTTCGAAAACGACTGGAAGTAGACCAGATACTTCGACGCCGTGCGGTAACGCCTGCGGTGGAACTCGATCCCCTCCTCGATCTGCCGCCGCACCCCCTTGACCGGCATGCAGTACGAGGGAGTGAACGCCCCGTTGTTGCAGAACGTACATCCTCCCCCGCTTATCGTTCCGTCCCGGTTGGGACACGTGAACCCGGCGTCCACCGACAGTTTCTGCACGCGGCAGCCGAACATGCGGCGAAAATACCCCGAATAGGAGTTGAACCGCCTGTTATCGCCCCACGCATACATCGCTACAATCCCCAGTCCGAAGGGTTATAGGTATCCTTGGGCGCATTGGGCACGTTGGTAAAGAACTGGAACCCGCTCAGCCGCTCGACCTCCGCGACGCTGCGCATATCGCTGCGCGAGGGTTTGTGCCCCTTCTGCATGGCGTGGCTCATCACGAAGGCCGCGCACTGCAACTCCTCGCGCGAACAGCGCAGCACCGATTTGCCGGACTTGGCGTTCTTCGTCCGCAGCATGGCGTAGTAGAACATGGTCGGAACGCCCGCCTGCTGACCGCCGAAGGCGGCCTTCTTGGGCGAAGCCGTATTGCCGTACGAGTCGGTCCACGTCTTGTAGTAAGCCCCGACGACCACATAAAGCGTATCGCCGACACTGGAATTCTTGGTCGCGTCCCAATACTTGTCGATCACGTCTTCGAGGTTGTTCCACGCGCCGCCGCCCGTATTGAAGGTCCCGCCGTGCTGGGGCGCGATATTGGTGTAATAGCAGACCTGCCTGCGCATGACGGCCGTTCTCGAACGTTCGCGGTTGCCCAGCATGTGACCCTTGTTGTAGGGATCGGCGAGGGACTTCGACGCCGGCTGTATGCCCGCCGGAACATCCGGATCCTGACTGTAACTTCGGTTCCCGCTCGTGGTCACATAACAGTTGTGCAGCGGCGCGGCCACCCATACGGGACCGTGATTCTCGGCGCTGTAACATACCGTGTAGTTGCGGGCGTTGTAGTTTCCGACCTTGAAGTCGCTGATCGTATGGTAGGCGTAATGGTAATCGCCGTTCTTCACCTCGACGGGCAGTTCGGGCCAGCCCGAAAACTTCGTCAGCCCCGGATTCGGACCGGGTCCGGGCCCGTCGCCCGCATCGGTCGTAAAGGCCGCCTCTCCGCTCTCATAGGTCTTTCCGCCCGCAGCGACGCACAAACGGAACGTATAGTCCGTCGAAGCGTCCAGCCCCGAAAGCCGGACGCTCTTCGCGCCGGGCTGCGCACTCACGGCTTCGCGTTTCGAAACGCCGCCCGTCCCGTAGAGGAAATAGACCTCGGAAACAGGCTCCGCACCCTGATAGGAGAACGTACAGCTCACCACCGCCGAAGAGGAGGTCACCTCCGAGTAGGCGGGCTGTCCGAATGCCGGCGCATTCCCCGGATCGCTTCCCTTCCCGGTCCGGAAGGAGACCGATTCGCTCTGCATGCGCCCTGCGCCGCCCAGCTCCAGATAAGCGTACACCAAGTAGTCGGTTTCGGGTTCGAGGTCGCTCAAATGGCACGAAAGCGCATTCCCGCTCACCTCCACCGGCTCGGCGTCGAAATAGCCGTCCGCGGCTCCGATCCGCGTGTATACGAACCCCGCGCCGCTCTCGGTCAGCACGCCGTCGGCGAATTTCGTGCGGCAGGAGATCTCCGCCGTCGTTCCCGAAACCACCGCTTCGGGTTTCAGGAACCATGTGTCCCCCTTCTCCGCGCCGTCGTCTCCGCAGGAGGCGAAACCTGCGGAAATACCTGCCAGCAAAACTGTCAATAATCTTTTCATCTTCTATTTTTCGGTTAACAATCCCTCATTTTGGAATCTATCCAGATGGTCACCGGACCGTCGTTCACCAGCGCCACCTGCATGTCGGCGCCGAACTCCCCCGTCGGCACCTCCCGGCCCAACAGCTCGGCCACGCGGGCCGTGAAACGCTCGTACATCGGGCGCGAGACGGCTTCGGGCGCCGCCCTGACATACGACGGGCGGTTGCCCTTGCGGGTCGAAGCCTGCAGCGTGAACTGGCTCACCACCAGCACCTCGCCGCCGACCTGCCGCACGTCGAGGTTCATCACCCCCTGCTCGTCGTCGAAAATCCGCAGACGGACCAGCTTGCCCGCCAGATACTCCATATCTTCGTCCGTGTCCTCCACGCCCACGCCGACCAGCACCAGCAGGCCCTGCCCGATCCGGGACAGCTCATCGCCGCCGACGCTGACGGAAGCGTTCTTCACGCGCTGAATCAACAATCGCATATTTTCCGGGAAATCAACGGGTTTCGAAATAAGCCCACAGGTTGTCGTCCGCAGGCGCGGGAGCCGTGACGCTCACGGGTTCACGGCGCACGGGGTGTTCGAACTCGACCCGCCGCGAATGGAGCGAGATGCCGCCGCCGGGCAGCGAACGCCGCGCGCCGTATTTCAGGTCGCCGCGGATCGGACACCCGATCTTCGAGAGCTGGGCGCGGATCTGGTGGTGACGCCCCGTCAGCAGCTCCACCTCGACGAGCGTATAGTTGGTCCCCGCCCCCAGCGTTTCGTAACGCAGGCGCGCCTCCTTGGCGCCGGGCTTCGGCCCGTCGCAGGCCCGCGAGCGGTTGGTGCGGGCGTCGCGCAGGATGTAGTGGCGCAGTTCGCCGCTTTCGGGGTCGGGCGTCCGTTCGGTCAAGGCCCAGTAGACCTTGCGGATGCGGCCCTCGCGGATCATCTCGTTGAGCCGCGTCAGGGCCTTCGAGGTCTTGGCGAACAGCACCGCGCCGCTCACCGGACGGTCGATGCGGTGCACCACGCCGAGGAACACGTCGCCGGGCTTGGCGTCGCGGCGTTTGACAAAGGCTTTTATCTGGTCTTCGAGCGCGCTTTCGCCCGACGGATCGGGCTGCACCAGATCGCCGCAGCGTTTATTGACGATCAGCAGATGATTGTCTTCGTAGAGGATATCTTCGGGAGTGAACATTTTTCGGGTATTTCTAAAAGCGGCCTGTACTTCAACGCAACGTTTCCCCGCCGTCGGCGGGCCGCGCCGCCGAAGCCGGTATCTCGGACATGCTCGCTGCGGGTCAGAGCACGAACGTGAAGGGCAGCAGCAGCGCCGCCGAATCGACGGCCGTCGCCGTGCCGCCGCCGCTCATAATCACCCGCATGGGCGCGCCCTGACGGCGTTCGACGTCCACCATCACCTGACGGCACTGGCCGCAGGGATAGCATTCGCGCTCCGAGGGATCGGAAGCGATCGCCAGCGTCTCGATCGGATCGTCGGCATAATTGGCCTGCGCATAGAACATCAGCGTCCGCTCGGCGCAAAGCCCCGCGGGATAGACCTCGCTCTCGAAATTGCTTCCGTAGAGGATTTTCCCGCTGCGCAGCCGCGCAGCCGCCCCCACCCGGAACTTCGAATAGGGCGCATTGGCGTTCGCCGTGGCCCGTTCGGCCTCCCGAACCAGCTCACGGTCCGCATCGGACAGCTCGGCAAGAGCCGCATAATGCTCGTAGTTGAAACTAAACTGTTTTTCCATAACTCCTCCTTTTTTAAGGGGCAAAGTAAACAAAGATAGTATAATTTTTCGGAATCCGCACCATCCGGCGCCGTTTTTCGCACCCGGCGGGCTTCGTCCGCGACCACGCCCGGCCTTCCTCCGCACTCCGTCCGCGAATCCGGAACCCGAAGCGCGACAACCTCCGTCCGCGACACCCTGAGACGACGAAGAGGACGCCCTTCGCGGGACATCCTCTTCGCATATGCCGCCGGAGAGCTACTCCAGCACGAATTTCGCCTGCACGTTATACTGCAGCTTGATGGTCTTGAAGTCGAGCGGTTCGTCCGCCGCGGCCTCTTCGCCATACCCGGTCTTCGCACTGCGCATCACGGCCATGTTGTCATACAGCACCGGCATCACGTTGTTGTTCGAGTCGTAAATATAGAAGCACTTGCCGACATTCTGCCCGATCGCCCCGGCCAGCGTCTGGGCGCTCTGCTTGGCGTTCTGCATCGCTTCGACGCGCACCTGCTCCTTATACTCGTCGATCTTCGAGTGCGACACCTTCAGGATCGAAACGTTCGAGATGCCGAGTCCGTCGAGCGCCTGCCACACCTTGGCCACCTCGGCCGAGGATCCCAGCTGAAGCTGGTACTTGGCCGTCGCCACCGAAGTGTTCTTCTTGAAGAACTCGCTCGAAAGGTTGGCCACCTTCAGCTGCTTCTCGACGTTCACGCCCAGCCGCTTGAGGGCCGCGATCATGTCGCGCTGCTGGCTCTCGACCGAAATCTTGCCCTTCGAATCGCGCTCGTTGATGACGATCGAGAGGTAGAACTCGTCGGGCGTGATCTCCTTCTCGGCGCGTCCGTTCACCTGAATATAGCTGGGGAAAGCCTCCTGCATCTGTGCCGCCGCGGGAAGAGCCATCAGCGCCACCGCCGCCATTAAAATCAGTTTTTTCATATTTTCCGTTTTTTAGGTAACTGTCTTGCAAATAAAACGCCAAAAATCCGAAATACTGCATCCCCTCTCCGGAATCATGCCTTGAACGACCCTATTTCGATCAGGTTGCCTTCGGGGTCGGCCACGTAGCAGGTGCGCTGGCCCCACGGTTCGGTTGTGGGTTCCATGACGGGCCGGGCGCCTTTGGCGACGACCTCGCGGAAGGCCGCATCGACCGCCGCATGGTTTTCGACGCTCAGGGCAATCTCGTAATGCCCGTTCACCGGGCCGGCATAGCCGAACCTGCGGCCGGTCATCTTCTCGAAATCCGCCCTGCGGTAGAGCAGGAACAGCGTTCCGTCCTTTTCCAGATAGACGTTCGAGGCGTTTTCATCCTCGCGGATCTCGAATCCCAGCACGTCGCGGTAGAAGCGGACCATGGCCGGCATCCGCTCGACGAATATCCCGAAACCGTCCAGTCTCATCGCCGTACGAGTTTCACGACGTTTTCCACATGGTGCGTGTGGGGGAACATGTCCACGGGCTGTACCGCCTCGACGCGGTAATCGGCGTCGAGCAGCGCCAAGTCGCGGGCCTGCGTGGCGGGATTGCAGCTCACGTAGACGATCCGCCGGGGCGCGGCGCGCAGGATCACCCCGATCACCGGCTCGTCCACGCCCGCACGCGGCGGATCGAGGATGATCACGTCGGGACGGCCGTTGGCGGCGACGAACCCGTCGCTCAGCACCTGCTTCATGTCGCCCGCATAGAAAACCGTATTCCCGATGCCGTTGATCTGCGAATTGACCTTCGCATCGGCGATCGCTTCGGGCACATACTCCACGCCCACCACCCGGCGGCACCGCGCGGCGCAGAAATTGGCGATGGTCCCCGTCCCGGTGTAGAGGTCGTAAAGCACGTCCTCCGGTTTGAGGTCCGCGAACTCCCGCGCCACCTTGTAAAGCTCGTACGCCTGCGCCGAATTGGTCTGGTAAAACGACTTCGGCCCCACCTTGAACCGCAGCCCCTCCATCTCTTCGACGATATGGTCCTTGCCCTTGTAGCAAACCGGATCGAGGTCCCCGACCGAATCGTTGAACTTGGTGTTGACGATGTAGAACAGCGACGTGATCTGCGGGAAATTCGCCGCCAGATGGTCCAGCAGCGCGGCGATCTGCTCCCGGTCGTCCTCGCCGAACACCACGATCACCATCACCTCGCCCGTCGAAGCCGTGCGGACGATCATGTTGCGCATCAGCCCCCTGTGTTCGCGGGCGTTGTGGAACGTGTAGCCGTTTTCGATGCAGAAGCGTCTGGTCTCGGTGCGGATGTCATTCGACGGATCGGGCTGGAGCCAGCACTTGTCGATGTCCAGCACCTTGTCGAACATGTTGGGAATATGGAATCCGAGCGCGGGCGCGGCATCGAAGTCCGTCCCGCTCTCCACCTCTTCGCGCGTCAGCCAGCGGCGGTCGGCGAAGGTGAATTCGAGTTTGTTGCGGTAAAACCGGGTCTGCTCCGAACCCAGACAGGGCGCGATCTGCGGCAGTGCGATCTTGCCGATGCGCGTCAGTTGGTCGCGCACCTGCTCGGTCTTGAAGCGCAGCTGCTCCTCGTAGGGCAGATTCTGCCACTTACAGCCCCCGCAAACCCCGAAATGGGCGCAGAAGGCCTCCGCGCGCAGCGGCGATTTTCTGACGTAGCGGACCACGAATCCCTCCATGAACCTGCGGCGCTTGGAGCGTATCTGCACATCCACCACATCGCCCGGAACGGTCAGCGGCACGAACACCACCACGTCGTTCCAGCGTCCCATCGCCTTGCCTTCGGCGGCGAGCGTCGTTATTTCAAGCCCCTCGATGAGGGGATAATTTGCCTTTTTGCGAGCCATCGTCTTCCAATTTGCGGCAAAGATAGTGCAAGGCGAGAGCAAT
>ERZ772863.1017-NODE-1017-length-27325-cov-3.139604_pt1 | contig 27325 bp, 31 predicted proteins | sample MGYA00512134_ERZ772863 | MGnify/ENA primary metagenome ERZ772863 (study PRJEB29015, sample SAMEA2737659) | human gut metagenome | biome: human gut; feature: human-associated habitat; material: faeces | place: China | collected 2012 ...
GATTCACATCGCCTGCCTGAGTATCCTCATCCGCATCATCATGTGTAATGACCGGCTCAAAATCTTCCGTGCTCCCGCTTTCTGCAAATGCCGTTTCATCTTCTGCCGCATCTTCTGTCCATTTTGCATCCGACGAAACAGACTCATCTTGAACTACAGCTCCTGCTTTGTCGGCATGATCCGTATCGTTTTGATTTACATTTTCTCCGATACCGCTTTCTCCGACCGCATCCGTCTGCACTTCATTTTCTTTTGGTGAAACTTCTTTTTCCGCTTTTGACTGTGAATCTCTTCTTCTGAAAAAACTTCCGAGCCTGCGTTCTTTTTTCGGCTTTTCGAGTTCCTTTTTAATCTCTTCTATCGACTCGCCCGCCTGCACGTTCTTTTCAAGTTCATTCAACTCTTCATGAATTTCGTATAATTCGCCGATCGTCATATCGCGATCGTTCGATACCTCTTCTCCCGGTGTCTCTAACCCTTCCGTATCCGGCATACTCATATCCGCTTCTTTTTCCGGCTGGATATATTCTGCCTCCACAGATTCTTCCGGCTGGATATACTCTGCTTCCACAGGTTCTTCCGGCTGGATATACTCTGCCTCTACAGGTTCTTCCGTCTGAATATACTCTGCTTCCACAGGTTCTTCCGTCTGAATATACTCTGCTTCCACAGGTTCTTCCGGTTCAATATACTCTGCTTCTGCCTTGTTTTGTGCAAACTCTTCTGTATGCTCAAACATCTCCGGCACAGTCTCTTCGATCAGTTTTTCTTCCGGCTCTGCATACTCCGCTTCTGCCTGCTCTTTTGCTGTCAGCTCTTTATGACCGGAGGCTTCTACAGCTTCAACTCTCGCTGCCGCCGCACGCTCCAACGCCGCAATGCTTCTTACTTCCCCTGCCCCTTCTGCCGACATGATACTCAAATGAAACGGACACTCAAGCATTTCCGCGATCATACGCATATCCTGTTCCTGAAAATTATCTCTGCCAAGACGCTGTGTCAGGTTCTGTCTCGACATTTTCTTCCCTGTTTTTTCCTCGATCAATTCCGCAAGCTGCTTGATCGTCATTCCTTTCCTTCCGAGAATGATCTTGACTTGTTCCCCAAATGTTAAATCCTGCATTTTTTCCTCCTTATGTATATTTATACTCTTTACCAACCCTTTACGGTATTCCCCATATACTTTATCCTATCTCTTTTTCCCAGTCTGCGTCAAGAGATTTTCCGCAATGCGGTTTTTAGAACCAGCGCGGACCGGACTGTTGCTTATACTTATACTTATGCGATTCTTCTGCACGGTACTGTCAGGCTTTTTATTGAAGAAGATATTCTTCCAGTGTCAGATTCTTTTTCATGATCTCTTCCGCCGCCGTTTTCCCTACATACCGATAATGCCACGGTTCATAAATGATTCCCGTGATATCCACCTTTTCCGGAGGATATCTTAAAATAAATCCATATTCCCAACAATGTTCCATCAGCCATTTTTGTTCGTCCGTCTCTCCCTGCCGGTCATCCAGACCTTCATACTCGGACGCTATAATATCCACTGCAAGTCCGGTCGCATGTTCGCTCGTTCCCGGAACTGCCACTGACTTTTTCGTCTCATCATAAGCTTCCAAAGGCGTACGTCCGTTTGCCATCCAGTCCTGCATGGTTGCATTAAACACTTCCTTCTGCTTCTCAGAAGAACGGTAAGCGGAAGCAACATACATACTAAGTCCCGCTTTTGCCCCATCGTCAAGCATCTGCCGAAGAGGTTCTTCGATACGCGCATCGACAAACCGTTCGCTTTCCAACTCCACCATAGATTCCGGCACATAAGAAACATCCAGAGGATGAGAGTCGTTGACAAGAACCAATGCCCACCCTTCTTTGTCGCTTCCTAAAGCCTCTGCGCTGTTATTCGCCGCCTCATGCTTCATGATCTCTTCTTTCAGCTCATTTGTTTTCTTTTTTAATTTTTCTTTTTCTGCGGCAAATTCCGCTTTATTTTTTGACAAAACCGACTTCGCGGCAACTCCTGTACACAGAACTCCCGCCACAAGACCGATCGCTATGCCGATGACCAACATTCGTCTCAGCCGGAATTCTCCGGTCAATTTTTTCATAATTTCAACTCCATATCTATATCGGCGGCAATCTCTTTCTCTGTAGAACAGATCGCCATTTTATATAGTTTATTCGGATGCTCATATTCCCGGTAATAATAATCTTGCCGAAACAGATCCGGTTTCCGTATCAAAACCGGCGGATTTCCCAATCGTATCTCAAACGAGTCAAGCGAAAGCTTCATACCGAATCTTGTCGCTTTCAAAAAACTTTCTTTGAGCACCCAGTATCTGTAAAATATATCCGCCCTCTCCTCCGGTGTCTTTCCCGACATCACTGCCTCATATTCCGAACCGCAAAAATACCGTTTTGCCAAATGCTCCCGCGCCCTGCCGATCTGCTGAATATCACACCCGACCTGTATGCGTTTTCCCTCTGCCAAATCCCCTCCCATACAGACGGCACACATGACAAACTCCCCTGAATGTGACAGGTTAAACACTGTTTCCTTCGGAAGTCTGTATTTCTTCCTCAACTTCTCCCACAGACTCCATGCCGCCACGCTCTGCACTCTCTTTAAAGGATCTGCCTGCGCCATTGCCTTTTCTTTCCGAAAACGGGGAAGCCGTTCAAAATATTTTATATATATTCGCTTTAAGTTATAATAATCCTGCCTGCTTGACTGCAAATCGTCAATAATTTATAATAATTCTGTAACAATTAGGCAGTGAAGGAGGGAAAACCATGAGAGATGACTTAGTAGTACCAGGCGAGCATGAGGAAAATTTTGTACTGGCTAAAGATGCGCGTGTAGTTACAGTGCCGTTTACTCCGCTGGAACAGCGTATGGCTAAAGAAAAGCCGTATCTGATGGAAGGCCTTGCCAAATTGAAAGAGAGCTTGGGAGAAGACAGTTTCAAACGCTTGATCAGTAATGTGCATAATATCAATTTGAGCGGACCGAGGATCATGCTGGTCGCCGATAATGAGCTGCACCGTACTAATATCGAACGCGAATGTCTGCCTGCTATCGCAGAAGCATTCAACGTTACTAATATTCGTGTAGTTACACAAGGCTGATGTCTGAAAAGCTTCTCTGGCAGCAGGGAAGCTTTTTATTTTAAAAATATAAAAAATATCATTGACAAACTATTTGTTATTTTATATAATATTCACGTTGCAGTAAGTGATGTAACTTAAGTCGGGGCGTGGCGCAGTTTGGTAGCGCGCTTGTTTCGGGTACAAGAGGCCGTGAGTTCGAATCTCGCCGCCCCGACCACTTAAAAAGTTAGCCGCAGAGCGTATCTGCGGCTTTTTTATTTTGCTTGAAATATGTATAAAAAGTGGTCTGTCAACAATTTTGTCAACAATAATAGTTAAGTGTACCTAAGTTAAGATAAAAATTGTTGTATATTTTCTCCGTATTTTTGCATAGCTTTGGCATGCGTGTCTTTAAGAGGTGTTGCGTAAGTTACTCTGGTAAATTCTGCATCAGAATGGCCAAGCAATTCTGATATGTCTGCCATACTTACACCCTGATCGCGCATATTGGCGCCGAGAGAATGACGGAAGTCGTGAATTCTCATACCGGCAAGGTATGGCTGATTCTTAAATAGCTCCTGCATTTTTTCGTTTTGTTCTTTAAATTTTCGCCAACGGCGTTCTATAAAATCTTTGATGTGGGGACGACCATCTTCAGGGAAAACGTATAATAAATTAAGGGTATTCTGCCATGCTGGATCAGAATGAGTTGGATCAAGTTTTCCATCCCGTATAAGCTCCATTCTTTGCCTAAGAGCATTTTTATGGCAAGATTTGATGAATTCCATGTACTTTGCTATTTCTCGCCATACAAAGGGCAGGAAAGGTACAAAACGTTCTGATGTTCTGGTTTTTAGAGGTGCAAGTGTTGGGATACCATCAATACGTAATAAGTTATGTTTTACCTGTACACCTGATTCAGAAAGATATTGTAATTCAACACCGCAGATCTCTGATATTCGTAACCCACAAAAACCTGCAAGCAGACATGGAATATAAAGATCAGCATAAGCCTCTTTTTTTACGATGTCTAATATTTTTAATAGATAGGACAGCTCTGCGTGAATTCCTTTAGGCCCCGGTTTCGGTGGTAACTTTAATCGTCTGGCAGGTGATTTTACTATAATGTCATTATCCGCTGCCCAGGTAAAAGCTGAACGTAAAAAGGATAGCTCTTCACGGATAGTTTGCTGTGAAAGTTTAGTGTCTTTGTGCAGCCACTGACGATATGCCTCGACATCAAAGACATCCACTTTTTGAATTTCTTTTGAACCTAAGGGCTGCTTGGCTACACGGTTTTTAGCTGCGGTATATTGTGTCCGTGTAGCAGGCCTTATTTCTATCTTAGTATCAATGAATTTTTCTAAGAGAGCAGTTACAGATATTTTTTCCGGCTTTATATAGGTCCGTTGCTTGATTGCTACTCGAGCTTCTGCTTCAGCATCTAATGCTTCTTTCGATGTTAAGTAACCGGTAGTAGACCATATTTTTTCGTACCTGCCATTTGGCAATTTCTGACCGGTACTGATTACATAATAATATGGCTTTTTTCGTCCAGATTTTTTCACGATAGACATAAAAAAGTCAGCTCCTTTACTGTAATTTGAGTATGCAGTAGCAGAGCTGATGTGCTATAATATTTATAGTAATCAGCTCGCTTGCGACGAAGTAGGGCAATTACGTTGACCGTTCCTGTTGGCGCAGGGGCGGTCTTTTTTTATTTATTGAAAATAGTTAAATTTAATTTGTAACGATAGGGTTTTTCCGAGGTATCAATAACTAAATGTTCATCTGGTATACTATCCAATCTTTTAATTATTGTATTTCTAGATTTGTCTAAGGAAGAAATTATATCTTGCATCGTTATTCCGGTAGGGGCAAAAAGGGTTGCTTGCAATAAAACATTATAGATTTCAGATGTTAATTCATCTGGAAGTTTTAGGTTTTTAACTTGACGATTGTATTTGTTCAGTTCTTTTATTTTTTCACTTAGATAATTTATAGTCTTTTTCATAGATTGCTTTATAATGCTAAGGAATTCTGTTACAAAAAAGCCTAAATCGCCACAATTTAAAGAATTATGGGTTTCTTGAAACATTTTATAATATATTTTTTTATTGCGTTTTATAAAAAGGGATAAATTAAATGCGGTTAAAGGAGAGAAGTTAACAGCTATATAGTACGATGTGATAAACCTTATTGTTCTGCCGTTGCCATCATAGAATGGGTGTAAATATCCAAATAAATAATGGAATATTGCTAACCGAACAAAAAAAGGGGCTTTGTCGCTATTCAAAAATAATAATGCTTTATCCATTTCATAGATTAACTTATCTTCTGGATAGAGACCTACATGCAAGATTTTCTGCGTTCCTGATAAGATTTCTACACTGGAGGATCTGAATATTTTCCCGTCAGGGGTATTTTTAGGGTTTTCGGCAACTACTTCGTCTAATACAAAGCTGTCATAAAACTTTCTAATATCAGCTGATGTTTTAAAATCTATTTTTTTACGACTGATAAGTTTATTGTATTTTTCTACAATGCTGTAAAAGCGTGAGGGTTTTTCGCGTTGCAAAGATTTAAGTTGAACTATAGCTTCACGTATTTCTTTACGAGAACTACGTACTCCTTCTATTTCATTACTGGACTGAATTTCCTCTACCATACAGTACTGCGTATATTGTATAAGTGCAGATGGAGGAAGAAATTGATGCAATGATATAAGCTCAATATTTAGTTGGTAAATTGAATCCATTAATTTGACAATTTCTGGTGTATAACACAAAAAGGCATTAAATTCTTCTTTATGATTATATTCTTTAATTGTAAATTCAAAACGTTCAGTAAAGGAAGATGAATAGCGGTTTTGATATTCTTTTTTCCATGTATTCTCGTTTTGATAATATAATTTTTTTAAAGTAGGGTAAGTCATAATAACCATCCTTTTATCAAAATTAGAAGATATTGATATGTGAAGTCTGACTATATGTCAAAATGAGCATTTTTTGATACATTGAAATAATGATTTATCAAAAATATGGATTGTTGATATTTGGCCAGTTATCTCTTTTATTTATGCCGTTGTATTTCTATTTATAAAGCTAAAAAACAAATTACTATCAACAACAATATAGGTAATAAACAACCACTAGCTGAAGCCGCTTTTTTATTAGTCAGTAAGTTTTCATTGGAACCATCTGGTTGGGGTAATTCTTCTCCACATTCTGGACAACAATCCCAGCGTTTCCGCATTTTTCTTCCGCAGTAGGGGCATTCTTTTATATAAGAACGGCCTTTAGAGTCTGTAGCAATTGAGGATTTATTTATGGATGTATATGATAGACCTGTTCCAGGAAGACCAACAGTCTTTCGTGTTCCGTGGGGACCTACAGTAACTTTAGCTCCTTTAGGTCCGATGCTTGCACTAACTCCACTTTTGCTAAGATTTATTTTGATTCCAGGCGCTATTTTTATGGATCGTCTTAATCGAAAACCCATCACTAACATCTCCTAAAATTTATTTATGCCTTTGCGCTTCAATTTCGTCAACACAAAGGTTCTTACCACAATCTTTTTCATAATGCTCTTGCTCATGTAGGTAAGTTTTTATATTAGATTCACGTGTTAAGCGGGCATTCAAGATGAAAATTGCCTCTCCATCAATATCTTCTCTAACAAAGCCTCGAACGTCGTGAGGCAAGTCATATAAGATAGTTCTACTCATTGAGATCGCCTTCCTCTTTGGCTTTTTGGTAATCAATAAATTTCATAACTTCTTTAATGCTTTCGGGTTTTAGTTTTTTGGTAGCGTCAAATAATACCTTGTATTGAGGATTATCATAAATTTCCTGTGCCATTTTTGCTGCTTCAGGATTGAGGTAATAGCTTCTCCGTGTTTCATTTTCCTCTAAAAGGTAGCTCTTAGGACAATTAAATATTGATGATAATTTTTCTATTATGCCCATTCGTGGTAGAGCTTTTTTTAAAAGCCATTTACCAACAGTAGATTCGCTAACTTGCAGCATTTCGGCAAGTTCACTTTGGTTTATTTTGTTTTCATCCAATAAGCCTCTCAATTTTTTGGCGAAAATTTCTTGAGTTTTTACTATATCTTCTTGCGTCATAGTTTACTCCTCCTAAATTTCTTGACTTTATTATAGACTAAAATTCTAAGAAAAACAACCAAAAAACCTAAAAATATAGAATTATTTTCTAAAAGACCATTGACACTAGAATTATTTTCTAGTAAACTTAGCTGTGTAAAGGAGGAATGTAATAATGATAAAAATTTCACTAAAAGCGGCGAGAGTAAATTCTGGATTAGGTATTTTAGATGCTGCGCCTAAGATTGGCGTGGGAAAAGATACCCTAATAAAATGGGAGAGAAATCCAGAGCTTGTTAGTCCTATATTCCAAAAAAAAATATCAGAAGTATATAAATTGCCAATTGATATGATTTTTTTTGGAATATAACTAGAATTAAATTCTATAAACGAAAGGTGGTAACTGAAACCTATGCCAAGACCAACCAAAAAAGAGCAGAGGGAGAGAGCCTTAAAACAAGTACCGCGCCGTATGCTTTATCCAATCAATGAGGTACGCATATTGTTGTGTTGCGGAAATGAATTTTTACAGCAGCTTTTTGATGAAGGACGGTTACCTTATGTATTGCGAGGGAAATATCGTTATGTGACTCAAAATGCCATTGATAATTATTTATTAAATGAGGAGGTGAAGTAGCTAATGCCAGAACAACTGCCCAAGGAAATATTTAATATGATATCCGATAGATCTAGTCAACTTAATTGCATAGAGGACTATACCTATGCCATACAGCTTTGTCTTGGTAAAGTTCCTTCATACATTCTAGCGGATTTAATTGATTCTGTAAGATGTTTTAATCGCAGTGTAGAGTCTTTAGAAATTGAATTGAGAAATAACGGTTATTCTTTTGATCAATTTGCGTACCTGACGGCTATAGTCGATGCTGCAGAAAAGGACAAAAGTCGTGCTGAGGGGGAGGAAACACCGCGAAAACACTAGGGATTTATATTTGGTACTTTTTTGCTGAGAGTGAAATTTTCCCTAAGATACTGATAGCGGCAGCACTGATTATTTTTGGAATGTTTTTAGAAAGGGCGTGGTGAGATGTGGAAAGAGTTAGGTTATCAAATTGCGGTAATTGCTATCGGGACTTGGGCCGGCGTATTTTTCGGGTTATGGCTCTGGTGCAAGGTTGCTGGAATGAATTAAAAAAAGAGCTATCAGCACGGCAATGCTGACAGCTCAGGGTTAATACATAGGTCGTGAATAACCTGTATTAGTTACATTATAGCATAAATAGAAGGAAGGAGCTATTTCAATGACAGTAAAAATTAACAGTCTTGAACTTGAAAATATTAAAAGAATTAAAGCAGTAAAATTAGTACCTTCAGCGAATGGCTTGACTATTCTCGGTGGTAAAAATGGTCAGGGTAAAACCAGCGTTCTGGATGCTATTGCATGGGCGCTTGGTGGGGAACGATACAAACCTTCTGAACCACAGCGCCAAGGATCTGTTACTCCACCAATTCTGCATATAGAGTTATCTAATGGGTTTATAGTTGAGCGAAAAGGCGTCAATGGTAGCTTAAAGGTTATCGACCCGCAGGGGAATAAAGGCGGCCAGCAGATTTTAAATGAGTTTGTAGCGCAACTTGCCTTAGACCTACCGAAATTTTTAAATGCAAATAATAAAGAAAAGGCTAATGCTCTTTTGCAGATAATCGGGATCGGTGAAAAACTTTACCAGTTAGATGTTGAAGAACAAAGAATTTATAACAGGCGATATGAAGTTGGACGCATTGCTGACCAAAAGAAAAAGTATGCGGCTGAGCTTGAAATGTATCCGGATGTTCCGAAAGAGCTCGTTTCCGCAGCTGATCTAATTAGGCAGCAGCAGGCGATACTTGCCAGGAACGGCGAAAACCAGCGCAAGCGGCAAATGTGCCGGCAGTATGAAGAGGAATTAACTAAAGCGCAGATTGCTTTTGACGAAGCGAAGAACCGGCTTGAAGAAGCTGAGGCTGCAGTTTCGGTTGCCCGTAAGTCGGCCGCAGATTTGCAGGATGAAAGTACGGCAGAATTGGAAGCGAATATCTCTGACATAGATCGCTTAAATATAAAAATCAGGGCCAATATGGACAGGGAAAAGGCTGAAATCGAAGCTGAAGAATATAGTCAGCAGTATGATGAACTGACAAAATCGATCGAAGATATTAGAGAGCAGCGCTTAAAGTTGTTGGAAAACGCAGACTTGCCGCTACCGGAATTGTCTGTTGAAAGTGGTGAGCTGATTTATCGTGGGAATAAGTGGGATAACATGAGTGGCAGTGAGCAGCTTAAAGTAGCTACTGCTATTGTCCGCAAATTGAATCCTAACTGTGGTTTTGTGCTCATGGATAAGCTGGAGCAGATGGACCAGGATACTTTAAATGAATTTGGTAAATGGTTGGAACAGGAACAGCTGCAGGTGATCGCTACACGTGTCAGCAGTGGTAAAGAGTGTTCGGTCATTATCGAAGATGGTTATGTTAAAGAAGATAACGGCCTTTCGGATGAAGGCGCAAAAACATGGAAGAAAGGTGAGTTTTGATGAAGTTTCAAATTACCAGAGGGCTGATTGTAAAGCCGCAAAAAGTTGTAGTTTATGGTCCTGAAGGTATTGGCAAAACTACTTTTGCCGCTGATTTTCCGGATCCGTTGTTTATCGATACAGAAGGCAGTACGAATGTCTATGATGTTGCCAGATTACCGGCGCCGACTTCTTGGACGATGTTGCTGGATGAGGTTAGAGAGGTTATCAAAAATCCGACCTGTTGTAAAACATTGGTTATTGATACGATTGACTGGGCAGAACAGCTTTGCGTGGGTCATGTATGTGCTAAAAATGGCAAAAATGGGATCGAGGATTTTGGTTATGGCAGTGGCTATATTTTTGTAAGAGAAGAATTTGGACGCTTTTTAAATCTGCTTTCTGATGTGATCGAGGTTGGGATCAATGTTGTTTTAACAGCACATATGCAGATGCGTAAGTTTGAATTGCCTAATGAAGGTGGAAGTTTTGACCGGTATGAGCTGAAGCTTGGCAAAAAGACTTCATCGCAGACTGCTCCACTGGTCAAAGAGTGGGCTGATATGCTGCTGTTTGCCAACTATAAGACTATCGTGATCGCACAGGATAAGGACGGGAAGAAATGCAAGGCCGCCGGTGGTGAGCGGGTAATGTATACGACACATCATCCTAACTGGGATGCGAAGAACAGACAGGATCTACCGGAAGAATTGCCCTTTGATTTTAAAAGTATTCGTGGCTGCCTGGTCTATTCCAATACGGAAGCTTTGCAGCCTGTGTTGCAGCCAGTTGTAATGCAGCCGGAAACGCTTGCGGCACCGGTTGCTAGTGCCACTGCAATTATAGATACACCTTCTGGGCTAATATCTGTAGATCCGGCGCTTATCCCTGTAACAGCATCAGATGATACAGTGACTGTACAAACGTCAAAAGTAATTCCAAGTTGTGTGCCAAAAGCATTGGCTGATTTAATGGCACCGGAAGGGGTAACGCTTGCAGAAATTCAAAAGGTTGTTGCCCAGCGTGGCTATTATCCAGAGGGAACACCTTTTGAAAATTACGCAGAGGATTTTGTACAGGGCTGTTTGATCGGAGCCTGGCCCAATGTCTTTGGTTTGATCAAAGAGAACAGGGAGATACCTTTTTAAGTTTAAGAAAATCAATGTAGTTTAAATAATATTTAACAGATAAAGGAGAATAAAACAATGGCATTTGAACAATTAGGACAAGCAGTACCCGTAGAAGAAAGAGAATTAGGATGGGACGATACTATTGAAAAGGAGAGCGCCGGTTTTATCATTCTGCCGGAAGGCGATTATGAATTTAAGGTATTAGAGTTTCAACGTGCCCGTCATGAAGGCAGCGAAAAGTTACCGCCATGTAATAAAGCTGTAATCACTTTGGTAGTTGAAACACCAGAAGGAGAAGCCCGCATCAGGCATAACTTGTTCTTACATTCTCGGACGGAAGGCATGATTTCGGCTTTCTTTATCGGTATTGGGCTGAAAAAGCATGGTGAACCTTTGAAAATGGATTGGTCGCGGGTAGTTGGTCGAAAGGGCAGGGCCAAGATCGGTATCCGCATGCACGATGGTAAGCAGTATAACGAAATTAAACGCTTTTATGATTCTGAAAATACAGCGGCAACAGCACCTACTGCGGCAGCACCGCAGCAACAAAACTTATATCAAGGACAACCGCAGGCCGCTCCTGCGTTTCGGCCCGGAGCTTTCTAATGCAGCTGCGTCCATATCAGGAAGAAGCTAAACAGGCTATTTTTGACGAGTGGAATAAAGGAATAAACCGCACCCTGTTGGTATTGCCGACCGGGTGCGGTAAAACTATAGTCTTTGCAAAGGTTACAGAGGAACAGGTTAAACAAGGTGACCGGGTACTGATCTTAGCGCACCGTTTTGAACTGCTGCAGCAGGCCTGTGACAAAATCGAGCAGGCTACAGGTTTAAAATCGGCTATGGAAAAAGCTGAATATACCTGTATGGGAAGTTGGTATCGTGTGGTAGTAGGTTCTGTCCAGACGTTGATGCGCGAGAAGCGGTTAAACGGATTTGCAAATGATTTTTTCGATACGATCATCGTTGACGAAGCACATCATGTACTTTCAGATAGCTATCAGAAGGTGCTGGAACATTTTGACAGCGCTAAGGTGCTTGGTGTTACTGCAACGCCTGACAGAGGCGATATGCGTAATTTAGGGCAATGTTTTGAGAGCCTTGCTTATGAATATACGCTGCCTAAAGCTATTAAAGAAGGTTATTTGTCGCCAATCAAGGCTCAGACTATTCCTCTAAAATTAGATTTGACAGGTGTCGCTACTCAGGCCGGTGATTTTAAGAGCAGCGATCTGGGAACGGCTCTCGATCCATATCTGAATCAGATCGCTGAGGAAATGGCTAAAATTTGTATGGATAGAAAGACTGTAGTTTTTTTACCACTTGTCAAGACCAGCCAAAAGTTTAGGGATATTTTGAATGGTATCGGTTTCAGCGCTGCCGAAGTAAATGGTAACAGCGAGGATCGCGCAAAGGTGCTGAGTGATTTTGAAACCGGTAAATATAACGTGCTTTGTAATTCAATGCTTTTGACAGAAGGGTGGGATTGTCCGGCTGTTGATTGCATTGTGGTATTAAGACCAACGAAGGTCAGGAGTTTGTATTGTCAAATGGTGGGTCGTGGTACGAGGCTGGCACCGGGCAAAGAAGAACTTTTGCTGCTTGATTTTCTATGGCATACAGAACGCCATGAACTGTGCCGACCGGCGCATTTGATTGCGACAAATGAAGATGTGGCCAGAGCTATGACTGAAACATTACAGGACGCAGCTTGTCCGTTAGATTTGGAAGCAGTGGAAAAGCAGGCTTCTGAAGATGTTGTTGCCCAGCGGGAAGAAGCTTTGGCGAAACAGTTGGCAGCAATGAAACAGCGTAAGCGTAAACTGGTGGATCCACTGCAGTTTGAAATGAGTATCCAAGCAGAGGATCTGTCAAGCTATGTACCAGCATTCGGTTGGGAAATGAGCCCGGCCAGTGAAAAGCAACTTAAAACATTAGAGAAGTTTGGTATAAATCCGGATGAGATCGACAATGCCGGTAAAGCTGCGAAAATCCTTGATCGTTTGGATAAGCGCAGAAGTGAAGGACTTACAACACCGAAACAGATCCGTTTTTTAGAAGGTCGTGGGTTCCAGCACGTCGGGACCTGGTCTTTTGAACATGCCAAGAAATTAATAGACAGGATTGCTGCCGGTGGCTGGCGTATTCCGGCAGGCATTGATCCACGGATTTACAAGCCTGAATAAAGGAGAACATCATGGAGAATAAATTGGATTTGCTGCCGCTGCTTGATTATATCGATCCGAGCATTCTTGATTATCAGGAATGGGTCAATGTTGGCATGGCGTTGAAAGCAGAAGGGTACAGCGTGAGCGTGTGGGATGATTGGAGCCGGCGGGATGCTGGAAGATACCACGCAAATGAATGCCGAAAAAAATGGGAGACGTTCAGAGGTGATACCAGCGCACCAGTAACGGGTGGTACGATCGTAGCAATGGCTAAGGATAACGGCTGGACGCCACAGCAGCGTGAAGATTATGAACTTTCATGGGATGATATCATCGGACAAAAAGAAGATATGGTTTTGGTCGATAAGAACTGGATCGAAGGCCAGGAAATAGCGGACCCGGAAAACTGGGATCCGGTAAAAGAACTGGTAACTTATCTGGAAACTTTATTCGACAGTACGGAAAATGTTGGCTATGTAACGGAATCATGGCAAAAAGACGGTAAATATCTACCGTCAAAAGGTTGTTCTGATAGAACAGCTGGGCAGCTCATTGAGCTACTTAATAAATGTAAGGGTGATATCGGCGGGGTGCTTGGCGATTACAACCCTGAGTGCGGCGCATGGATACGTTTTAATCCTCTTGATGGTAAAGGCGTGAAAAACGACAATGTGACAGAATTTCGGTATGCTCTGGTCGAATCGGACAAGATGGATATAGCCAAGCAGAATGAAATTATCCGGACACTGGAACTGCCGGTGGCCTGCCTGGTACATTCAGGGAAAAAGTCGCTGCATGCTATTGTTAGGATCGATGCAGCAGACTATGCGGAATATCGTAAACGTGTTGATTATCTTTACGCTGTTTGTAAGAAAAACGGCCTTGAAATCGATACCCAAAACCGTAATCCTTCGCGGCTCAGCAGAATGCCGGGTGTGATGCGTCAGGGACACAAGCAGTTTTTAGTTGATACCAACATCGGCAAAGCCAGCTTTGTAGAATGGCAGGAGTGGATTGAGGCGGTCAACGATGATCTTCCGGAACCGGAAAGCATTAGTGAGATTTGGGATAATTTACCGGAGCTGGCAAAACCGCTGATTGATAATGTATTGCGACAGGGGCATAAAATGCTCATTGCAGGGCCGTCTAAGGCAGGCAAAAGCTATGCTTTGATAGAGTTGTGCTGCGCGATTGCCGAGGGACGTCAGTGGCTTAATTTTAGCTGTACAAAGGGTAAAGTTTTATATGTGAACCTTGAACTTGACAGGGCAAGTTGTTTGCATCGTTTTAAGGATGTTTATACGGCAATGGGGTGGGAGCCGAGCAATTTGTCTAATATCGATGTATGGAATTTGCGTGGCAAGTCGATTCCGATGGATAAGCTGGCGCCGAAGCTGATCAGGCGTGCCGCAAAGAAGAATTATATTGCTATCGTTATCGATCCGATTTATAAAATCATCACCGGTGACGAAAACAGTGCTGACCAGATGGCGCATTTCTGTAATCAGTTCGATAAGGTTTGTACGGAACTGGGCTGCGCTGTGATCTACTGCCACCATCATTCAAAGGGTGGCCAAGGCAGTAAAAAATCTATGGACAGAGCTTCAGGGTCAGGAGTATTTGCCCGTGATCCTGACGCACTGCTTGATTTGATAGAGCTGGAACCAACAGAAGAATTACTGAAGCAGGAAGAAAATAAAGCAATTTGCGCCGAGTGCTTGGCGTATTTAAAACGATATTACCCTGCCTATATACAGGATTTATCGCAGGATGACGAGTGCAGCAGCACTGTACTGTTGGAATACTGCCATAAGATGCTTGGCAATAATACTAATATTGAGCTTGTGAAAACGGCGATTCCGGCGGCCAAACAGCGGGTGCGGCAACGTACAGCGTGGCGCATTGAAGGGACTCTACGTGAGTTTCCGAAGTTCCCGCCGATCAATCTTTGGTTTAATTATCCTGTGCATTACGTTGATGACGTTGGAAGTCTGAAGGATATTGAACCTGACGGGCAGGGACCAGCCTGGCAGCGGAATTTCAAAAAGAAGAAGTCTCCGGATGATTTGAGAAAAGAACGGATAGTAGCATTACAAAAAGCTTTTGAAGCAGAAAGTTTTGGCGGGACTCCGACAGTAAAAGGCCTGGCAAATTATTTAGAAGCATCAGAAAGAACAGTAAAAAGGCATATTCAAGAAAGTAAAATATTTGCAATAAACAATAACGGAGAGGTAATCCGGAAAGCGGACAAAGTCGAATGTTTGTCCATGCCGCCGTTTTCTGACAATTTGGACAAAGTCGAGTAATTATCGAGGTTGTCAATAAATTTTGCTATATATATACGCGTGCGCGATGTATAAATTTATTGTAATGACTATCAACCTGTAGTCTTATACCCTGTATAACAAAACTTTGTCCGCTTGAGGTTGCGGAAAAGTTTTTTAGGGACAGTATGGGAAAGCGCGCGAAAGAAAAAGGAGCGAATGAAAATGAAAAATGAAAATAAATATTGGGAAAACGAAGAAGGCGAAGTTATAAAGTTTGGTAATAGCTTCATGCGCTATTATGAAAAGGCAGGGAAGTTACAATTTGGCTTCGTGAAGATGAATGGCGATCTTATCGTTAAAAATGCTATTGATCGTTCAGAGTTATCAAAAAGTAAAGAAGGGTTGCCATATTTACGGGAGGTTTTAGAAGAATGGCAAGAGTGGGCAGATGAAAATGATGATTGAGTTTTTTATTCCGATGAAATTGCCAACAGTTACGCATCAGCAGAAAAAGGTCCATGTTGTAAACGGTAAGCCACACTATTATGAACCTGACGCACTTAAAGATGCCAGGCTGAAGTTTAGTGCGCACCTGGCAGCTTATGTACCTGAAAAAAAGCTGACCGGTCCGATAAGGCTTTTGACTAAATGGTGCTATACAGCTATAGGGAAACATAAGAACGGCGAATATAAAATTACAAAGCCGGACACTGATAATATGATCAAGCTGCTTAAGGATGTAATGACTGGGCTCGGCTATTGGACAGACGATGCACAGGTAGCAAGTGAGATTACAGAAAAGTTTTGGTCAGAGCAGCCAGGGCTTTATGTACGAATTGAGCAATTGGAGTAAAGGAGCGTGATTAGAATGGCACATAAGTGTAAGGGCTGCGTGTGGAGCCGTCAAGTAAGCGAGAATAAAGTTTACTGCCGCAGGGTAAATTGTGTAAAAGAAAATCGATTCCGGAGCGTGATCGGTATGTTAGGGCAGGTGCAGCATGGCCATCAGCTGAGTGAAGCTGAAAGTGCTGCGATAGACGTTGCTGCAGATGTTTTACGGACAGAGGGGTGATGCGATGCCTATGACGGATGAAATAAAGCAAAGGTTAAAAAGTGCATGGGTCTGGCAAAAGCAGCTTGAAGCAGATTTACAAATGCTGCAGGATCTAAAAGATTTGGCAGAGAAAATTACGCCAGTCTACAGCTTGGCGCCTGGGGGCGGTGGCAGTAACGACAAATTGGGCGGTACGGTTGCGAAGATGGCTGACGTGAAGATTACCATTCAAAACGATATTAAAATGCTTACAGAGGCATTGGCGGCGATGAGAGAGCTGATTAAAATGCTTGATGACGAGAAGTTGCAGCTTATATTGTTCAAACGTTACTTGAATTACCAGCGTTGGGAAGTTATTGCTGCGGATTTGGGATATTCGTGGCAGTATATACACAAAATGCATTCTAAGGCGCTGCAAAAATTAAAAGAGGAGATAGAATGCGAGTATTGACCTGTGTTATAATGTATGTGTAGAAATTGACAAAAGCCCACTAACTTTAATGTGTTGGTGGGCTTTTGTGGTAGGCAGGATTAAGTAAAGTTATGACGAAATAATAACCTAATAAATTTATATTAGGGGTGTTAGTGATGGCTTATATGTATTTTGCTAAAGTTAATGTTAACGATGAGATTTTTAATGTTTATGATGACCCTAAAGTTTTACAAACTTTATTAGTTAAATTGATGGGATGTATTAACAACAGTACTAAAATTGACTTGCCTAAAGATAAAGGGATTATTAAATTTATTACAATTGAAAAAGATGCTGGTAAGATGGTTGTTTACGGGAGATTAGTAAAAGTATTTAAAGACGATATCAAAGTTTATGATCCTAAAAAGGATGATGTAGAAGATTTGCCGACAGATAAATTGGCAAGGAGTGCTACTTTCTTTTTTGATGTAGAGCGTGAAATAGTTGCGTTTACCACAGGACAATATTTTGGATATAAACAATTTTGTTCATTTTTTGAATTATTAATAAATGCTTGTATGGGAAAAAGCGCATTTAAGGTCTTTTTGTTGAAAGATGAGGAATTATTCAAAGAGAAGTTAAAGTATTTTAATAAGATAACTAAGATAAATGTGATCATGATACCAAAAAATCCAGGGAGAAGCGATTTTGAATGTATGTTTGCTAATCCAGAAGCTCTTTCAAGCACTAAAGCTAGATATTATGAGCAGACTTTTAGAGCAGATGGAAAAAGCGAGATTGGGTTAAGCATAAATAATGATTATATGGATAACACAATTGATGGTGTTGTTAATGGGTATGGTGATATGACGGTTGAAGGTATAGGAGTAAACGCTCAAAAAACACGCATAACTAGCATTGCTGATGCACCAGCGAGAATGGCGATTCCTAATGTTGAAAAAAATTCTATTCCGGCTGTTGTGGAAAGGGGAATAGAAGGCATCGTAAAAGTGCTTGCTAAAATTGTAAGAAGGGGATAATATGGCGAAACTTGAAAGCTTTACAAGATATAACTCTTTTTTTTATTTGATGAAAAGCACAAAGAAATATAAAGAACTTATTAAAGAATGTTCAGCACGGTTTGCATTTCTTTTTACAGCTGTATTTTCTGTGTTATTTGTTTATATTTTTAATGAAAATACTGTAGAATTTATTAACGTTGCCATGAATTTGATAGAAATTTTATTACCTGCATTAATTGGTCTATTAGGATTTTATATTGCAGGCTTGGCTATAATGGCGTCATTAATTGGCAAGAAGACAATAGAATTATTAGATGAAAGATCGCAAATAGAAAATTTGGCTGGTGTCTTGTTTTGTTATTATTTTGCTGCAGCTGCTGTATTAATTACAGTGATTATTTTTCTTTTTTGTTATCTTTTTATGGTTATTGACTACCAAAGTCCGGTTTGGATTACATATTTATGTATTTTTTTATCAAGCTATTCTTTTCTTTTTTCAATTTGTTATACTGTTTCACTACTAGGTAGTTGTATAAATTTTTTGTTTTTAATATTTAAGATGGAAAGTTTATAGTTGGGAAAAGACACAAAAAATCACTCACATATGTGGGTGATTTTTTAACGCCATGATATAATAGAACCATCTTGACGAAAGTGGTGATTTTTATTATGAGTGAGTTTGTTTTTTTGTGGAATGCGAAATATTTGCTATGTTAGCAAATATGATATCCTTTGTTGGTACAGTTTTAGTGGGTTTCATAGGGAATGGAGGAATATCAAATACGTGTGAAGTTAAAAAAGGACGGAGAGTGTTGGCAACAGCGTTTGTGTGGATTTTAATAAGTATAGGATTTGTCATAAATGCAGCAAAAGAATATTATTTTTATCAGAGTTTAGAAAAAAGTACTCACATCACACACCAGTGGGTGCTTTTTTCATGTGTTGAAACAAACATAAATAACGAGGCGGTGGTATACTAGGTGTTAAGGAGGTACTTAGTATGGCACGAAAAATAGAACGAATAGTAGAAGTTCTTAATCCTGAAGCATTAAGAACAGAAAGAGCTTTGAAGGCATTTGCTAGAATTGCGGTACGATATGCTTTTGAACTACATTTATACGATGACTTATTATTAATTCAAAAAAATAGTGAGAGAAAGGATAGATAACTTTTAAGCACTTACTTCGGTGAGTGCTTTTCTTATGTCCATTTACAGGAGAATTTTCATAGGTTCTTCCTGAGTGTGGCGATCCTTGCGGGTCTTTCGAGCCCCGAAAAAGGTTTAGATTTAAAAATATTTTTTCCTATTTCCTTCTCTTTGTAGTAGACAGGCGGTGAAAATAGAAGTGGTAAAAATGCTGAAACGTGGCTCTGCAAGAGAGCTTGCCGAATTATTGGGCATCAGCGAACGACGTGTAAATCAGTTGGTAAATGAGGAAGTTTTACATCGTGAAATAGAAGGAGACTTCGTTTTGACAATGGCAATAGCTTCGTTTTATGAAAATAAATATTCCAGCAAGGATGAAGATGATTATTGGTCTGAAAAAGCATTGCATGAAGCTGCAAAACGTAAATTAGCTGAACTTGAATTGGCAAGGCGACAAAATCTGTCGCATGATGCGGCAGATGTCGAAAGAGTTATGACAGATATGTTATCTAAATTACGGAGTCAGCTTTTAGGCATACCATCCAAGATGGCTGCTAGACTGGAGAATCAGAGCAGAAGTGTTATTATGACGGAACTTTCTAAAGAAATTAAGTCAAGGTTAACTGAGCTTAGCGATTATAATCCGGAGATATTTAGTAATGAAGAAGACAGTTGATCTTTTCAAAAAAATAGTAAAACAGTCATTGATGCCGTTATCAGATCAAACTGTATCCGAATGGGCTGATAGCTATAGGATGATATCTGGCGAAGCTGCTGCAGAGCCTGGGCGGTGGCGAACAGATCGTGCTCCATATCAAAAAGCCATTATGGATGCTTTTACTGAACCAGGCATAACTAGGGTGGTTGCAAAGACCGCATCTCAGGTTGGAAAGTCCGATATCATGAATAATGTTATTGGTCGGTTCGCGCATCTGGCACCCGCACCGATAATGATGATCCAACCAACTATCGAAACATCACAGGACTATAGTAAATCACGTATAGCGCCGATGATCAGAGATACAAAGGTATTGAGAGATATTTTTAAAGACGTAAAAAGTCGTGATGCCGGCAATACTATTCTTTCTAAACAGTTCCCAGGCGGCAGACTTATAATGGCGGGTGCTAACAGTCCTGCCGGTCTTGCCAGTAAGCCGATAAAAATATTACTGGCAGACGAAGTTGACCGCTTTCCAAAAAGCGCCGGTACAGAAGGCGGCCCGGTCAGCTTGGCTGCAAAACGTATGACTACATTTTGGGATAGCGTCATGGGGCTATTCTCAACACCGACCAATGCTGGAGACAGTCGAATCGAAGATGAATATATAACAGGGACTCAGGAAGAGTGGCAGCATCAATGCCCAAAATGCAAAGAGTGGCATTTAGTCACGCATCGGGATATGCATACTGACTACGACTGTTCTGTTGATAAAAAGGGAACAAGGCAGGTTATCGTTAAGTCAGTTATTTGGCGTTGCCCAGATTGCGGGTTTGGGTTTACAGAAACTGAAATGCGGCAGGCCGCACAAAAATATATTGCACAGAACGCTTCGGCTCTCACTAAGGGGGTACGGAGCTTTTTTGTTAACTGTTTTGCATCACCTTGGGTGAACTGGTCAGATGTAATGCAGGAATGGTTGGAAGCACAGGGCGATCCAGAGCGTGAAAAAGTAGTTGTTAATACTCGTTTTGGAGAAGCATATGAGCGCAAAGGAAATTTTGAAAGCCATGAGCAGTTTATGCGCAGGCGTGAAAACTATGGCGCCGAGCTGCCGGAAGGCGTACTGCTTTTAACAGCGGCCGTTGACGTACAAGACAACAGGCTCGAGTATGAGATTTGTGGCTGGGGAATGGCTGAAGAATGTTGGGGAATAAAAAAGGGCACTATTTTGGGCGTGCCGGATACACCTAAAGTGTTGGCTATGCTGGACGAACAGCTGGATAAGGAATATCGCTTTGCGTCAGGTAAGGGTCTTTTGGTAGCCAGGACGTTTATAGATTCCGGCGGTCACTACACGAAAGAAGTTTATGCGTACTGTAAAAAACGATTTGTAAGGCAGCGTTTTGCTATAAAAGGTTCATCGACACAAGGAGTGCCGTTATTGCATAAGTACGCTAAGGTTAAAACCGTAAGTGGACATACGATACCGCTGGTAATGTTGGGCACAGATAGTGGCAAACAATATGTTATGGATCGGTTATCGATTGAAGAGCCTGGACCTAAATATTTTCATTTTCCGCTTGATAAGAGTGATAGCGTAACTGTACAGCTAACTCGCGGCTACGATGAATTTTATTTTAAAGGCCTTATCTCTGAAACGAAAGAGCCTCGTCGGAAAAATGGAGTATTAGTATATCAGTGGGTAAATATAGCTAAAGATAAACGGAACGAGCCTTTGGATCTGCGGGTTTATAACCTCGCATGTATGTTAAGCGTAAATCCTGATTTCGAGGCTTTGGAAAAATTGATCAACAGCCCGAATGCAATCAAAGAACAATCGGTAAAGTCTAAACTGAAAAACAAGCCTAAAGGCGGCTACGGCTGCATTAGAAAAAGTGTGAGGGGGGATTATTAGTGGCAATTACGGTACTTAATGAACGGTTAAAGCAGTATTTATCTGCAGAACAGTCTATTTTGGTAGCAGGGCAAAGCTACAGAATTGGCAATAGAACGCTGACAAGAGCTGATTTATCAGAAATAAGAAAAGAAATAAATGATCTTGTTGCTGCAGGAGCGACTACTGACGATGGCCAGAGCCGGAGATCCAACAGAACCATGCAGGTCATTATGCGGGATTAACTTGAGAGATAAAAAACATAGTTGCAATTATTCTTATTATGATATAATGTAAAAAAGAATGGAGGATGTTGAGCATGAATAATTTTAATGATTTAAAAATTAATTATGAAGAATTAAAGAAAAAATGCGATGATCATGCCTCTAAATGTAATAGGATCACTAAGGAGATAGAAAAATGGGGACAGAAGAACAAAATGAAACTAGAATTTCTGAAAAACACGAAATAATAGATTTTCTTTATATAGACAAAGAAAGAATTGATTCTTATGTTTCACAAATTAGAAATGGAACGCTTAGAAGTGTTGTAAAAAAGCAGGGTGTATCCGAAGAAACACTGACAAATGGCAAGGTTAATAGTGCTGTGTTATCTGGCGGAAGAGAATACAGCCGAGGCAGCGCAGAAGAGGCATCAGAACAATATGACCCTTGCCACAGCCAAATAGTTCAGCTTTTAAATGATTTGGGTATAGTTCCTTTGGATCAATTGCCAGCTAAATGTGATGGGGAATTAGTCATGTTAAATGCTAATATTGCAATAAGGGATATTGCATCCGTCAAATCTATTATGCCTTTTTTCTTAAAGCATTCTAAGACATTTGGGTTGCCTACAGGGAAGAATGACCAGAGTATGCTTAAAGTTATGAATGAAATAATTTTACAGTTACCAGATTTTATTGGATTGAGCGTTTATTTTGATGGTATACAAATTAATGGAACATTAAATGCACGCAACTTAACTATAAAACATACCGATATAGTAAGCAATTATGGAACGCGTCTTCCAGGAGAGTGGTATGTTCTTGGTATTTTGGATTCTGCACTTGAAATTGAAAATATGGAGGATAAAGGCATTGATGGTATAGATAGTATCATTGATGCTTATACTGGAGCTATGAAGAGTCTATGTTCTAGTTCGGTATATAAAATTATACCAATATTGATTTTTAGACAGATTAAATATTGACAATAATAAAAAATAACTCCTTAAGGAGTTATTTTTTATTGGGGGCGAATTAATCTTAAAAATTTTTCGCAAATTTTGTTTTTAAGAATATCAGTTTTAATTTTGTCTGATTCCCTGTTGATTTCTTCTATCATAGTATTAAAAAAATATCGGTTTATAGTAACAGAAAAGTCAGGACTATTTTTATAAACTAGAGTAATAGTTTTGTTTTCTTTATTTTCTGAGGTATCGAAACCAGATCTTTTAATAATTTTTATAGGATCATCAGCAGGTTTAGATTTTGCAGATACTGTAAATTCAAAAAGAAATTCTTCTAATGTCAGGTCTAGTGCGTTTGCTATTTTTTGAATAGTTAAGATAGTAAAATTTATTTCGCCACGTTCATATTTTCCAAATTGAGACGGAGACATATTACATTTTTTACTTATATATTCTTGAGTCATATTATTTTTTATACGTAAATATTTTATTAGGTTTCCAATAGCTAGAAGAGTACTATCTTTATGTGATTCGTCTTTTTTCATTTTAAACTCCTTAAAAAAGTATATATTTGTCTTATGTTAAAATTTTATTTTAATTTGTTTCCGTATCTTATATTGGTATTATAACAAGTATATAGGAATTTTTAAAGGCAATATAAATACCTTTTTGTCGCAACTGACATTTGACAGAGAATGTTTGAAAATATATTATTAATGCAAAAGTCAATATATTGTTTTTAAATTGGAAATAATGCTTGACTTTTGGTAGTACAGAATATATAATTTTGGTAGTACAAAAGCGAGGTGACGTTATGGGTACTAAGAAAATAGGGCGCCCAACAGATTCGCCAAAAGACTATAGACTTCAAATAAGAGTTAGTGAAGAAACATTGAAGACTCTTGATGAATGTGTAGAAGCTTTAGGCAAAAGTCGTAGTGCTATTGTAAGAAATGGCATTGATTTAGTGAAGCGTTCTATTACAAAAGAAAAATAAGACTGGTCGCCGTGGAAAGCAAAAACCAGTCTTATATGCACCAGCCGAAGCTGATAAATATAGTATATCAGTTTTGGTTGAGAATTTCAAATGGAGTGATATACTATGAATTTACAGATTTTTGAAAACAAAGAGTTTGGTAAAGTAAGAACTATCGTGAAGAACAGTGAACCGTTATTTATAGCAAAAGACGTTTGTGATATTTTAGGATTAAGTAATTCACGACAGGCTGTAAGCCGTTTAGATAATGATGAGAAAAATACCGTCACTTTAAATGACGGTATTGGAAATCCTAATAAAACCGTAGTTAACGAATACGGACTATATAATCTTGTACTTGCCAGCCGTAAGCCACAAGCTAAAGCGTTCAAGCGTTGGATAACACACGAGGTTATTCCAGCTATACGCAAAACCGGTAAGTATGAAATTGAGCAGCAAACTTTAATCGAAGAACCTTACAAACCAAGCTTAAAATATTACAGAGGAATACCAGTAATAACTAAACGTGATTTAGCGGCAGTATTAAAGACAGGAGTTTTTAACCTTGTTCCGTATTGGTCGAAAAAAGGGTTACTGATAAAAAGCCGTGATTATTTTTTGCTGGCAGGTGAAGACCTGGAATTGTTTAAAAAGGATAATCCGGGTTGTACATCAGTAATGACGGCGTCACTTATAGTTATAACTGCTTCGGGAGCGAGAAAAATTTGCAAAGTAAGAAATCGCGAAGAAAGTTGTAAGTCGATATTTATTATTGAAAAGCCGAAACCAATCCCAGTTGAGCCTGAAAAATCGATATGGGCAAAGAAAATGGTAGTAGATGCGCCTAAAAATGAGCAGGTTAAGAAAGCCATTGAAAAAATCAGAAAGCAAATGACTGCTTTAGATGTACTGCTTACCGAATATTACGCATATAATACTGAAGCATTGCACAACGGTTTAAAAGAAACCTTGGAGCAGGTAGGTATGAATGTTAATCATGAAGTTTTTGGGCTTACGAGAATAAAACTTAATATTATCGAGAGTAAATGGTAGATAATCGCTAACTAAAGCGTCCTTAATTTTAAGGGCGCTTTTTCTATATCCAAAAGGAGGTCGAAGAATGGTGAAACGTAAAAAAGCAATACCGGCTAAGGCCAGGCATCCTACTGAGGGAAATGAAAATAATAAAAAAATAATAATAGTGAACAGCGGCTATTCAGAAGGCGGCGCCAGTAGGACACGAAGTACTTTACGTGGCTATAATCCCTTGAAATCCAGCACAAAAGCAGATGTCGATGTAAATTTGGCAACTTTACGAAACCGCAGTGCAGATTTAGTATGTAACTCTCCGCTTGGTTCAAGTGCTATTAATACTTCGCGCAGCAATGTTATAGGCGCTGGTCTTAAAGTTTCGCCTAAAATAGATTATAGGTTGCTGGGATTGACTGCAGAGGAAGCTAAAGAGTGGCAGCGTCAGGCGTTTCGTGAATTTAACCTTTGGGCAAACAGCACGGCCTGTGATTTGTATCGAAAGAATAACTTTTTTGATATGCAGGATATTGCATATATGAGCTATCTTGTAGATGGTGACGGGTGGGCGGCGATCAAGTATCGCAGGCCGGTACCTGATAATCCGTATTGTTTAAGAGTACAGCTTTTTGAGGCCAGTAGGGTCTGTAACCCAAACAGCAGTGGTTCGTATGGTTCTCCATCTTATTACGATGTTGAAATGACTAATAATAAAAACGGGAATCGTATTATCAACGGTATTGAAATAGATTCAGATGGGGCTGTTGTGGCTTATTGGGTCGCAAACAGGGTGCCTTTTGATTTAAGTGATCCTGCAGCAGTTTTAAAGTGGCAGCGAGTGGAAGCATTTGGCAAGTTAAGCGGCCGGCCAAATATTTTACAGATATCGCATGAAGAACGACCAGAGCAGTACAGAGGCGTACCAATATTGGCGCCGGTGATCGAGGTATTGAAGCAGGTCAGCCGCTATACTAATGCGGAGCTTACGGCCGCCATCATTAAATCGTTTTATACTTTGTTTTTTACGACTAATAACAATATTGATGATATGAATGATGTTCTAAGTTCAACTTATGGTCAAGCGGAAGCCGTAACACCAGAAGACCTGGCTCATGTTGAAGTTGGTCCAGGAACGCTTAATCTGCTGCCTCCTGGTGTCGATGTAAAGTCGATGGACGCAAGCCGTACAATGTCAACTTTTGAACCATTTACAAATATGATGATCAGTCAGATCGGTGCAGCTATTGGCACACCGGCAGAGGTGTTACTTAGTCGTTTTCAATCTTCATATTCTGCGGCACGTGGGGCATTATTACAAGCTGCCAGCAATTTTAAAACCAGACGTACTTGGTTTGCACGTGATTTTTGTCAGCCTGTTTATGAAGCTTGGCTGGCAGAGGCGGTTGCTATCGGTAGAATTAGTGCTCCTGGCTATGGTAGTGATCCAATCATAACTAAGGCATGGAGTAATGCTGATTGGTTTGGCCCTGTTATGGGGATGTTGGATCCAGTAAAAGAGGTAACTGGCGCAGCCTTACGCGTAAAATATGGTTTCTCTACCGGTGAACGTGAATCTGCGGAACTTACAGGGACTGATTACGATAGTAATATCGATCAGATAGCTATAGAACAGCAAACATGGCGAGCTAAAGGATTGGAACCGCCTAAGGCTGATAATACTGGTGGGAATGGAGGTGATAATGATGGGAAAATTTTGGCAGGTGAAGAATGATGTTAGTGGCGACGCTGAAATATTGATCTACGGTCCAATCGCAGCAGAGCGATCCTGGTTTGGTGATGAGGCAACGCCGCAGCAGTTTGCCCAGGATCTTAACGGGCTGGGTGGCAGAGATGTTACCGTACGCATTAACAGCGGCGGCGGTGATGTGTTTGCGGCACATGCTATTCACAATTTGCTCAAAAGCTATAAAGGGCGTGTCACGGCGGTAATTGACGGACTGGCTGCCAGCGCAGCAACGGTTGTAGCCGTGGCGGCAGATAAAATCATTATGCCGTCTAACTCGTTGATGATGATCCACGACCCCGCTATCGGTCTTAGCGGATACTATCCTGCGGCAGAACTGACGAAGTTGGTAGAAGCGCTGGCTACGATCAAAACAAGCATTGTCGCTGCCTATCGTAAGCGTTGTAAGATATCGGACGAAGAAATAGAAACGATGATGTCCAACGAAACATGGATGGGCGCCGCAGAATGTAAGGAAAAAGGTTTTGCTGACGAGATCATCGGAGGAGTTACTGCTGCGTTAAATGGCAATACTTTGGTGATCAATTCAGTGTCTTATGATTTGAACCATTTTGCTAATAGTGAAGCGGTAAAAAATAAATTTAAACAAAGTGAGGTTAGAGATATGCCAAGTGGTAAATTAGAAAAAATTCTTAATGCTTTAGGTTTGCAGGAACTGTTGGAAGATACGCAGGCCGCAGCACCCGGCGCAGGTCAGTTTCAGGCGAATATTGCGCTTCCGGCGACGGCTGTTGATAATGCCGCAGCGGTGGAAGCCGCAGTGGCCGCAGAGCGTCAACGTGTACTTGATTTAGAAGCACTTGATGATGGTCAAAATGTCGCAATTACCGCGATCATCAATGAGGCTAAGAAAAGCGGCAAAACTGTTAACGAAGTAAAAAATTATGTAGAAGCGATTAAAAA
>ERZ772863.1057-NODE-1057-length-26658-cov-9.589783_pt1 | contig 26658 bp, 19 predicted proteins | sample MGYA00512134_ERZ772863 | MGnify/ENA primary metagenome ERZ772863 (study PRJEB29015, sample SAMEA2737659) | human gut metagenome | biome: human gut; feature: human-associated habitat; material: faeces | place: China | collected 2012 ...
ATTTGAACCCTCGCGCCGGTTGCCCGACCTACACCCTTAGCAGGGGCGCCTCTTCGGCCTCTTGAGTATTTCTCCGCAGTAATAAAAAAAATATTCAATTGCATCTTAACGCATTTCTTTGTCAGACGCGTATCTCATTGTATCAAAGAAAATTTAAAATGTCAAGCAAATTTATCCAAGTTTTTTCTTTTTTTTTATTTCCTTTAAACCACCATTTTTCAATATATTTTATGATATGATACTATAGATGTTTTGGCGGATTGCAGGAGTGCATCGCATCGCACGCAGCAATCCAGATTAGGATTCAGAAAGGAGTTTTTTTATGAATTTAAAATATATGATCCTGGGAGCCGGCGGTACTGGTGGAATTCTTGGCTCTGCTCTTACAAAAGCTGGAAAGGATGTTACATTCATTGCCCGTGGTTCCAACCTTGATGCTATGCGTAATAACGGTCTCATCATTCGTCATCTCTGGGATCAGACGGAAGAACATCTTGAGGTTCGTGCATTATCCATGGAAGAATCCTGTGCTCTTTCCCTGGCTCCAGAGGTTATCTTTATATGCGTAAAAGAATATTCCCTTGATTCCGTCCTTCCTTTTATCCGACAGACCGCTGGTCCCCGCACAATTATTATTCCCATCTTAAATATATATGGAACCGGTGCCAGGGTGCAGAAAGAATTACCGGATTGTACCGTTCTGGATGGATGCATCTATGTTTCTGCATCCTTAGAACATCCCGGTGTTCTGGTTCAGCACGGTCCTATCTTAAGGGTTGTCTTCGGTCCCAGGGATCCTTCCTATATTTCTCCGATTTTATCAGCCATTCAATCGGATCTTTGCGAAAGCGGTATCGATGGAGTTTTATCCACCCATATCCAAAGGGAAGCTTTGGAGAAATTTTCCTATGTCTCCCCTATCGGAGCTGCCGGAGTCTACCTTCATGCCGTAGCCGGAGATTTTCAAAAGGAAGGAGCTGCCCGTGAATTATTTAAATCCATGATTCGTGAAATCAGCGCTCTGGCTGCTGCCATGGGATATCCCTTTGAAAAAGACTATGTAAAAATAAATCTGGAGATTCTTTCCAACTTATCTGCCGATGCCACCACTTCCATGCAGCGTGACATAATGGAAGGAAAACCATCGGAACTGGACGGACTTGTCATGGAGCCCCTCCGACTTGCAAAAAAATATTCTGTCTCTATGCCCTGTTATGAGGAGGTAGCAAACGCATTATGTCCATTGGAATTTTAGTTGGTAAAATTGCGGCATTATTTATCGTCATGTTTTTAGGCTTTGTTTTGGGAAAGACTGGCATTTGCCGCTCAGATGACAGCCGCATTCTTTCACGCCTGTCTGTCTATATCGTAGTCCCCTGTTCGATTTTATCTGCTTTTCAGGTCAGCTGCAGCCCTTCCATCCTAAATGGGCTTCTTTTGGCGGTGGCTGCTGCTGTATTGATCCATCTCATCCTGATTGTCCTTTTTTACTTTATAGGACCTCTTCTTCATCTTAACGGAGTCGAAAAAGCCTCTATCATCTACTCTAATGCAGGAAATCTTGTTATACCGCTTGTTTCCTCTATTCTAGGACCAGACTGGGTTATTTATTCCAGCGCCTACGTCTCTGTACAGCTTTTTCTTCTCTGGAGTCATGGCAAAATGATGATCTGTGAAGAAAAAAAGCCTGATTTTAAAAAAATCATAACAAATACAAATATGATTGCCATTTTATTCGGTATTTTTCTATTCTTGGCACAGATTTCACTTCCCGGTCCAGTGGACAGCGCTGTCCGCTCCCTGGGAAGCATGATTGGTCCTTTGGCCATGCTGATCTCAGGAATGCTGATTGCCGGAACCACGCCCCAGGAAATTCTGTCTTTTCCCCATATTGGACTTGTCACGATTCTGCGGCTCATCGGTGTACCGTTTTTGACAATTTTACTTCTTAAATTCAGCGGCCTTGCTTCTTTTGCTGAGAATGGTTCACAAATTCTGCTTGTCACCCTGTTAGCCACAATCACCCCATCCGCCTCCACAATCACGCAGATGGCCCAGGTATATGGAAAAGATGCCCGCTATGCTGGTGCCATTAACGTAATTACCACTCTATTCTGTATGATAACCATGCCAATCATGGTTTATCTCTATCAATTATAACTTTATTCTTCACGACAAAAGAGAGGTTATTTGCCAAACAGCCAATAACCTCTCTTCATAAAACTTTAAAATGCATCTGCATTCTTGCTGCGGGATGGGAGTCATCCCACATCTGATATCTTATTATCCTATCTCTGATATTCCTTTACTGCGGTCTCGTAAAGATTGTTTCCTTCGGAATCAATTACCACGATCATAGGCATATTTTCTACCGTCAATTTTCGGATCGCCTCTGTTCCCAGATCATCGTATGCAATCACTTCCGATTCCTTAATGCACTTTGAAAGAATTGCTCCGGCTCCGCCCACTGCCGCAAAATAAACGGCACCATTGCGAACGATGGCATCGATGACTGCCTGGCTTCTCTTTCCTTTTCCGATCATGGCTCCCATGCCGAGATCCAGAAGTCTTGGAGTATATTTATCCATACGGCTGGCTGTGGTCGGACCTGCAGAACCAATCGGACGGCCCTCTCTGGCCGGTGACGGTCCCATATAATAAATTACATTATCTTTCAGATCAAGGGGAAGTTCTCTTCCTTCATCCAGCGTCTCTATCATGCGCTTATGAGCTGCATCACGTGCCGTATAGATGGTTCCGCTTATATATACATAATCACCTGCATGCAGGCTTTTTAATGTCTCCCTGTCAATTGGAGCTGTGATTGTTCTATCCATATTTTCCTCCAAATCTATCTTATGTGCTCTCGGTATCTTTTTGTGCAGGAAAAACTCCGAGAGTACATTCTTTATACTATCAAATGATGTTTGGGTCACAAGAGATTTTTCCCCTTTTGATACCGGATTGCTATGTGCTTCGCACTTTCGCAATTCTAAAATTATTCATCAAATCACTCTGTGCGCATGACGGTTTACATGACAGCAGATATTGATGCCTACCGGCAGCCCTGCAATATGGGTCGGGTAGGTTTCAATATTGACAGCCAGTGCGGTTGTCCGTCCGCCTAAACCGCCAGGACCGATTCCAAGGTTATTGATCGTTTCAAGCATTTCTTTTTCCAGATCACGCACATACTCAACCGGTGATTCCTCTTCCAGATTTCTGGTCAGCGCGTGCTTCGCCATCTCTGCACACTTTTCAAAGGTTCCGCCGATTCCGACACCTACTACCATCGGAGGACAGGCATTCGGTCCTGCATCCCGCACCGCTGTCAGAATAGCATCCTTGACTCCTTCGATTCCATCTGCCGGTTTCAGCATGAACACACGGCTCATATTTTCACTTCCAAATCCCTTCGGAGCCACCGTGATCTCTACCTGCTCACCCTCTACGATCTCATAATGAATGATAGCCGGTGTATTATCCTTCGTATTCTCACGGTAAATCGGATCCTTAACCACGGATTTACGGAGATATCCGTCTACATATCCCTGACGCACGCCCTCATTGATAGCATCAGTCAGAGAACCGCCGATCAAATGTACATCCTGTCCCACCTTGATAAACACAACTGCCATTCCGGTATCCTGGCAGATCGGAATCATCTCCTCACCAGCGATACATAAGTTTTCTTCCAGCTGGCCTAAAATCTGACGTCCCAATGGAGATTCTTCACTCGCTGCCGCCTCATCAAACACCTTTTTCATATCCGGTGACAGAAAATGATTGGCCTCAATGCACATTTCTTTGATATTCTGTGTAATGGTTTCAACATTGATTCTTCTCATTTGAAAACTACCCTTCTTCCATGAAATTTTTATCTGCTTACGCAGATAGAACCGTATCTCTTAATCATTAATGACTCTTATATCATCATAATAGAAATTAAATAATCTTGCAATCATTTCTGAATAGATGTAATAAAAATACCCCCTGAATAGATTTCGAATTTATCTCTATCTATTTAGGAGGTATCATATTGTTACAGTTCAGCCATGACATCTTCTTGTTTCCATATTCATGAAAACAAGAAGCATGGTGGGTCCACCATATGCTGATTTGGATGAAAAAGTGCTTATGCAAGCAAGCTTGCAACACACTTTCTCATTCAAACCAGCGCATGGCTGAACTGTAACATCATATTATCTTGAAATTTCTCTTGTCACGTGTTTTAACCACTCTTTTTCTTCGTCATTCATATACGGAGAAATGGTTTCGTATACGTCTTTATGGTATGTATTTAAGCGCTCGATATCCGCGTCATCCATGAAACGTGTATCCAGTGCCTCTAAGTCAATCGGCGCCTTGGTCAGGAATTCGAATTTCAGGAACTGTCCGTACTCGTTCTTTTCATCCTCGACACATAAGATCAGGTTCTCGGTTCTGGTTCCGAAATCGCCAGCAAAGTACAGACCTGGCTCATCGGAGCAGATCATGCCCGGCTCGATGACAGCGCTGTCCTGACGCTCCGGAACAACCTTCCAGCGCAGTCCGTTCGGTCTCTCATGTACGTTAGAAAGATATCCGACACCATGTCCGGTACCGTGTGCAAAGTCAAGTCCACGTTTCCAGAATGCTTCACGGATCGTGTAATCTAAGTTAATGCCCCGGCATCCGTGAAGGAACTTCATCGTTGATACCTTCAGCATAGCGGCTGCTACGATTGTGTAATACTCTTTTTCCTTCTCGGTCAGAGGTCCTAACGTATAGGTTCTTGTGATATCGGTAGTACCCTCTAAATACTGTCCGCCGGAATCTACCAGAAGAAGACCTTCCGGTTTTAATTCCTTGCATACCTCATCACTTGGATGATAATGGCACATAGCTGCATTTTCTTTGTATGCGGCAATGGTTACGAAGCTTGGCTCAATATAATTTCCCTGCTCTGCACGAAGCTCTTCGATCTTGTGTGCAGCGGTCATCTCTGTCATCGGGCAGGTTCCGATGGTGTGCTTCAGCCAGTACATAAACTTGGTAACAGCAATACCGTCTTTTAAATGAGCCTTACGCATATTTTCAATCTCAGTCGCATTCTTTACAGCCTTCATGGTCGCACATGGATTCATCTCGTCTATGATGCGGCAGGAAGCATCAATACTCTCGCATACGGCAAAGCTTGCTTTCTTGCGCTCCAGAAGAATCTTCTCATTTTTCAGAGCTGCCACATCCTGTAAGAATTCTGCATACTCTTTTATCTGAACCTTTGCCTCAGCTAAAGCCGCACAAACTTCTTTTCCCATCTTAGTATCTTCTTTGATGGCTTCTTTCTGTACGTATAAATAGGCTTCATCCTGTGTAATAAGTGCATAGGACAGGAATACCGGGTTATTTACAATATCGTTTCCACGAAGGTTGAATAACCACGCGATTTCATCCAGAGCCGTCATCAGATGAATCTGTGCTTTATTTTTCTTCATGACTTCGCGAAGATCTGAAAGTTTCTCTACGGTACTCTTTCCGGCATATTTTACATCCAGACTCCAGATAGGCTCGCAGGACATAGCCGGACGGGAAGTCCAAATCTCACCTACCAGATCATTGCCGCCGTTGATTGTTACATTTTTTTCCTGCAGTAAGTTCTGAAGACCATAACCCAGCTCAGAGTTTACAACACGACCGTCAAATCCAAGGCATCCATCAACCGGAAGCTCCGCCTCTAAAAACTCGTCCAGAGTCGGGAATTCAGGTTCGCCCATGCAGTATAATTTGATCTCACTGCCGGAAAGCTGCTCTTCCGCCTGTACAAAATATCTTCCATCTGTCCAGAGTCCGGCTTTGTCCATAGTGATAACAGCCGTTCCTGCGGTTCCGTTGAAACCGGTCAGAAAATGACGGCATTTAAAAAACTCGCCTACATACTCAGATTCATGAAAATCCGCAGTCGGAACTAGATATGCATCGATTCCCAGTTCTTTCATGCAATCTCTTAATTGTCCAATTTTTACATTTGTCTGGTTCATTATTTCCTCCTTCATGCATGATCCTCGTCCCCCTTTTTTGTAAATCGATCAAAATACAGGAAAAAGCCTCGAATCATACAATTTTTTTGAAAAAATATGTACTCCTGGAATGTCTATGCATTCCGCATAAAACATTCCCAGAGTACATCTTATTCTAGTTATTTAAATTATCGTAACAATTCAGCCCCATTAGCCAAGAAACATTCCAACACCCGGTCCTAACGGAAGGTTAAGTACGATCCATAATACTAACAGGATACTCCATCCAATCAGGAAGCAGATACTGTACGGAAGCATGGTGGAAACCAGAGTTCCGATACCAGCCTCTTTATCATATTTCTTCATGAATACGATAATCATTGCGAAATAGGACATCATCGGAGTGATAACGTTTGTACAGGAGTCACCGATACGGTAAGCAACCTGAGCGAACTCCGGTGTGTAACCTAACAGCATGAACATCGGTACGAATACCGGCGCGATCAGAGCCCATTTTGCAGATGCAGAACCCATGAACAGGTTGATGAATGCTGCAAAAAGAACGAATAAGATCATGGTCGGGATAGTTCCGATACCGGAGTTTCTAAAGAACTCAGCTCCCTTTAATGCAAGGATCGTTCCTAATTTGGTATAACCAAAGAAGTTAATAAACTGTGCTGCCACAAAGGTCAGAGCGATGTAGGAGCTCATGGTTCCCATGGCACGTCCCATTGCGTTGCAGACATCCTTCTCTCCGTGATATACACCAGTCATATGACCATATACAACAGACGGTACGAAGAAAAGTACAGTGATAATTGGGATGATGCCCTCCATGAACGGGGAGTTTCCTAACAGTGTTCCGTCCTCAGCTCTCATAACAGAGTTAGCCGGGAGACAGAAAGCTACCAGAACCAGAATCATAACCAGTAAGGTTAAACCAGCTACTTTCAGAGCTTTTCTTTCCTGGTCGTTTAATTTATACTCAGAGCTTGTTTCATTCTCTTCCCCATTGCCGTGATACTCACCAAAACGCGGTGCAACGACTTTCTCAGTGATGATAGTACCTAAGATTGTGATCAGGAAGGTAGACACCATCATGAAGTACCAGTTTCCGGTCGGCTCAACTACATAAGTCGGGTCTACCATCTTTACAGCCTCGTTGGTAATACCGCAAAGAAGCGGATCCAGAGTACCGATTAATAAGTTTGCAGAGAAACCACCGGATACACCTGCAAATGCTGCAGCCATACCAACTACCGGATGACGATTGTATGCCATGAACATCAGTGCTGCGATCGGAATCAGAACGATGTATCCAACTGCATCGGCCAGGTTGGACATAACGCCTAAGAATACGATCATCGGAGTAATTAACTTAGCCGGAGTAACCTCTACAGCAGACTTTAATGCGCCGCCGATTAAACCACTGTCCTCCAGAAGTCCGATACCAAACATAGCTACCAGGACAACTCCCAAAGGAGCGAATCCTGTAAAGTTAGTGATTGCATGTGTCAGCATATACACAAGCCCCTCACCATTCAAAAGGCTGACAGCCTGAACCGTCTGAGTCTCTACGACTCCCTTAGAACGGTTAACCAGTTCACCTGTTGCCGAAACTCCAGCCATCTCACAGACAGCAGAAAGAACGATAACAAAGAGAACTAAAATTGCAAAAATAGAAATCGGATGCGGAAGTTTATTTCCGACTTTCTCAATTCCGTTCAGCCAGCGGTTTAATAACGAAGGCTTATCTTTTGCTTGTTCGTTTGCTTTTCCCATTTTTTCCTCCATTTCTAACTTATACGTATAAGTTAATTTTATGTTGTTAGAATATCACAAAAGGATCGGCATTTCAATTATTTTTTTGGCAATATTAAATTATTGTGTATTTTAGTGAATTTCTATAGACATTTTTAGAGAAATTTAATAAACTGTAAAAGTGTTATAAGGAGTCTACAAAATTATGAAAAAAAATGTTACTGCAAAAGACATCGCAAAACTCTGCGGAGTCTCTCAGGCGACTGTATCTTATGTGATCAATAATCGCCAGAATCAGAAGATCAGTGAGGAAACCAGACGCAAGGTTTTAGATGCCGTTGAAACACTTCACTACTATCCCAATGCTTCCGCCAAAAGCATGCGGACCAAAAACTGCACGTCCATCGGAATTGTATGTGCAAAGGATTACAGCCGCCAGGCTTTCTTAAACGCTTTTACCGGAATCAGCCAGTACCTGTCCCAGATCGACTATACCATCACGATTTTCAATGAAATGGATGATATAGATTCTTCTCCGGATTATGTCAAAAGCTATTATTCCAACGTGATCGATGGACTCATTTTTATTTCCAACGATGATCACGCTGCTTTTACAAAACCGGCCGATGAAAATCATATTCCCTATGTGGTTATCTGTATGGACGGGGTTTTCTCAAAAAAAACGCCGTTCCCCCATGCATTTGAATATGCCCTGCAGGAATGTGCCTCCTTCTGTCTGGAAAAGGGAATCCGCGAAGTGCGGTATTTTTCCATCAGCAATGACGGTCTTTTAGTCAATAATAAATATCCGCTTTTTGAATCCCTGCTTCGCCGGACGGCACCGAACTGCCATCTGGAGCACGTGATCTGTCCTATCAAGGATCGTGATCTGATTCATTTGCAGCAATTTTTAGCTAAATACATGGAAAACCGCAGTTTTGATCTTGCCATTTCTCAAAACTACGACATTGGACTGCTGCTGCAGCGTGAAATATTAAAAACAGGCTTTTCCATCCCTCAGAGAATTCGCCATATCTTCCTGAACGAGGTGAATTTCTATGAAATGGACTATCCTTCTATCAGCGGCATTGATATTCCCTACGATCAAATGGGCGAGTATGCTGCCAAACTTCTTCTTGCTATGATCGAAAACCGTGAATCTGAATTTACCTACCAGGAATTCAGGTGCCGACTCATTCAGAGAGAAACGACGCTGTGACGCTGTTAAAATACTGCGCCTTATAAAGATCAAAAAGAGAACACCCGCTAATTCCAGTTTATGAATTGCCGGATGTTCTCTTTTTTATGATTTTCTTTTCAAAGATCAAGGATATCTGATCTTTTTTACTTTTTATTCGTTACAGTTCAGCCATGACATCTTCTGTATTCTCAGATTCGGTTTCTTCTCCGTCCTGTTCCTCCAGAAGTTCGTCTTCTTCATCCTCATCCTTGTCGCTCTCCCGCACCTTGGCGATGCTTGCAACTGCTATGCCGGATTCAGCATCAATACTCATCAGCTTCACACCGGAGGTATTGCGTCCGATAATCGAGATGTCGCTGACTGCCATCTTGATGATAATGCCTTCATTGGTAATCAGCATGATCTTGCGCTCATTATCTACCAGCTTTGCACCCACCAAATCACCGGTTTTGTCGATGATCTTATAGCAGCGCACGCCCTTGCCGCCTCGGTTCTGGGCTGTAAATTCATCAATCGGAGTGCGTTTTCCATAACCATTTTCCGATACTACCAGCAGGCATTCTCCCTGGCTAGCCATCTGCATGCCGATGACTTCATCGCCTTCATCAAACTTCATGCCGATAACCCCCATGGAAACACGGCCTGTCACGCGGACATCGGTCTCATGGAATCGGATACACATACCTTTCTTTGTGATCAGGAAAATATCTTCGTTATTATCGGTAGCCTTAACTTCGATCAATTCATCGTCATCACGAAGTACAATCGCCTGAAGACCGTTCTTGCGGACATTGCTGTATTCCTTCATCGGAGTCTTCTTAACCATACCATTGCGGGTTGCCATGAAGAGATATTTCTCATCATCGATCTCTTTCATAGGAACGATGGATGTGATCTTCTCGCCTGGCATCAGCGGAAGCAGATTCACGATGGCAGTACCTCTGGCAGTGCGTCCTGCCTCCGGAATCTCGTATCCCTTCAGACGGTATACGCGTCCCTTGTTGGTAAAGAACATCACATAATGATGGGTTGTGGTCATCAGCAGATCTTCGATATAATCTTCCTCAATAGTCTGCATGCCCTTGATTCCCTTGCCTCCGCGGTTCTGGCTCTTGAAATTATCGCTGGACATTCTCTTAATATAGCCAAAATTGGTCATGGTCACAACGATATCGTCATCCGGGATCAAATCCTCCGCAGACATATCGTATTCATCATATCCGATGGCGGTACGGCGGTCATCTCCGTATTTATCAGCAATGAGGGAGATCTCCTCCTTGATAACACACAGAAGTTTCTTCTCATCTGCCAGAATCGCTTTCAACTCTGAAATCTTTGCCTCCAGCTCTTTATATTCATTTTCCAGTTTCTCGCGTTCCAAACCGGTCAGAGCACGCAGACGCATGTCTACGATGGCCTGTGCCTGTGCATCCGAAAGATCAAAACGCTCCATTAACTGAGCTTTCGCCGCCTGAACATTGGCAGAACCGCGGATGATCTTAATAACCTCATCGATATGATCCAGTGCCTTTAAAAGACCTTCCAAAATATGGGCTCTCTCTTCTGCCTTGTTCAGATCATATTTGGTTCTTCTGGTTACCACATCCTCCTGGTGCTTTAAGTAATATTCCAGGATCTGCTGCAGATTTAAGATACGCGGCTCATTATTAACCAGCGCCAGCATAATCACACCAAAGGTGTCCTGCAGCTGTGTATGCTTCAGCAGACGATTCATGATGACATTGGCATTCACATCACGGCGCAGTTCAATGCAGATCCGAAGTCCCTCACGGTTGGATTCGTCACGCAGATCCGTGATTCCATCAAGCTTTTTATCCTTTACAAGCTCTGCAATCTTTTCGATCAAACGAGCCTTATTCACTGCATAAGGAAGCTCTGTCACGATGATACGGCTCTTGCCATTTGCCATGGCCTCGATATTGTATACAGCCCGTACACGGATCTTGCCGCGTCCGGTTCTGTAGGCTTCTTCGATGCCTGCTTTTCCAAGGATGGTTGCTCCTGTCGGGAAATCAGGTCCCTTTACGATCTCCATCAGTTCTTCGATGGTAGTCGGGCGGTCTTCCTCCACCCGGTTGTCTATGATCTTGACAACGGCAGCAATCACCTCACGCAGGTTGTGAGGTGGAATATTCGTTGCCATACCAACGGCGATACCGGTGCCGCCATTTACCAGAATATTTGGAAAACGAGCCGGAAGAACCGTCGGTTCTTTCTCAGTCTCATCAAAGTTCGGCATGAAATCAACGGTATTCTTGCCAATATCCGCCAGCATCTCCATGGAAATACGACTCAGTCTTGCCTCGGTGTATCGCATCGCTGCGGCGCCGTCGCCGTCCATGGAACCGAAGTTTCCATGTCCATCTACAAGCGGGTAACGGGTCGCCCATTTCTGAGCCATATTAACCAATGCGCCGTAAATGGAGCTGTCGCCGTGCGGATGATATTTACCCATTGTATCACCGACGATACGGGCGGATTTACGGTGCGGTTTATCCGGACCGTTATTCAGCTCAACCATCGAATAAAGCACTCGTCTCTGCACCGGTTTCAAGCCGTCGCGCACGTCCGGGAGTGCCCGGGCGGCGATAACGCTCATCGCATAATCGATGTAAGACGTTTCCATTGTCTTTTTCAGATCAATGTCATGAATTTTGTCAAATATATTTGGTTCCATCTATACTCCTTTCGTCCTCAAAAGGATTTAAGTGACTTAAATTTAATTAAATATCCAGGTTCTTTACGTACTTCGCATTTGCCTCGATAAACTCACGACGCGGCTCAACCTGATCACCCATCAGGGTAGCAAATGTCAGATCAACCTCCGAAGCAGTCTCACTGTCGATCTGTACACGGAGAAGAATTCGGCGCTCCGGATCCATAGTAGTCTCCCAAAGCTGTTCCGCGTCCATCTCGCCCAGACCTTTATAACGCTGGATCTTATTGTTGTTGTCACGGCCAATCTCAGTCAGAATCGAATTCAGCTCATCATCGCTGTATGCATACCAGACACGCTTATTCTTCTCGATCTTATAAAGCGGCGGCTGTGCCAGATATACATGTCCATCCCGGATCAGATCCGGCATAAAACGATACAGGAACGTCAGAAGCAGGGTACTGATATGAGCACCGTCCACATCAGCATCGGTCATGATAATGATCTTGTTGTAACGAAGTTTTGAAATATCAAAATCTTCATGAATACCGGTACCAAATGCCGTGATCATCGCACGGATCTCCGCATTGCCGTAAATTCGATCCAGTCTTGCTTTTTCTACGTTTAAGATCTTGCCTCGAAGAGGCAGAATAGCCTGATTGGATTTATTTCTAGCCTCTTTCGCAGAACCACCCGCGGAATCTCCCTCTACGATGTAGATCTCGCAGTTTTCCGGATTCTTGTCGGAACAGTCGGCTAATTTTCCTGGAAGCGCCATGCCGTCGAGCGCTGATTTACGTCTCGTCATCTCGCGCGCCTTGCGGGCTGCGTCGCGGGCTCTCTTGGCAAGAATTGATTTCTCACAGATGATCTTGGCAACCGTTGGATTCTGCTCCAGGAAATATGTCAGCTGCTCGCTCACGATCGCATCGACCGCCGCGCGGGCCTCGCTGTTGCCGAGTTTCTGCTTCGTCTGTCCCTCAAACTGCGGCTCCTCGATCTTAACGCTGATGATCGCTGTAAGGCCCTCACGGATATCCTCACCGCTGAGTGCCGGCTCATTTTCCTTGAGAAGCTTATTTTTCTTTGCATAGTCATTAAAAGTCTTGGTCAGAGCACTCTTAAAGCCGGCCAGATGGGTACCGCCCTCCGGGGTGTTGATATTATTGACGAAGGTGTAGATATTTTCCGTGTAGGAATCGTTATGCTGCATCGCCACCTCGACAAATACCTTGTCCTTGATGCCCTCGCAGTAGATAACCGGTTCATAGAGCTTCTCATTGCTCCGGTTCAAGTAGGTGACAAATTCCTTGATACCGCCCTCATAGTGAAAGGTCTTCTCATGCTTCACTTCTCTGTCATCCCGCAGGGTGATCTTTAAGTTTTTCGTCAGGAATGCCGTCTCACGCAGGCGTACTTTTAACGTATCATAGTCGTAGACCGTTTCCTCGAAAATCTCCTTATCCGGCAGGAATACGACCCGTGTGCCGTGCTTATCCGGAGCACACTCACCGACTACTTTCAGCGGATACATCGTTTTGCCGCGCTCATAGCGCTGTTTATATACCTTTCCATCGCGGCAGATCTCAACCTCCAGCCACTCGGAAAGAGCATTTACAACCGATGCGCCTACGCCGTGCAGACCGCCGGATACCTTGTATCCGCCGCCGCCGAACTTGCCGCCCGCATGCAGGATCGTAAATACGACCTCAACCGCCGGAAGACCCGCCTTTTTCTGGATGTCAACCGGAATGCCACGACCGTCATCCTGTACCGTGATCGAATTGTCCGCATTGATCTGCACCTCAATGTGGCTGCAGTATCCAGCGAGCGCCTCGTCCACGGAGTTGTCTACTATCTCATACACCAGGTGATGGAGGCCTCTTACAGATGTGCTGCCTATATACATACCAGGACGCTTTCTGACCGCCTCCAATCCCTCCAATATCTGTATTTGATCTGCACTGTATTCTGAACCCATAGTTCCTCCTTCACTTGCTGTTTTATGTCTGACTAGTTGTCTTGTTTGGACGTTCACAGGTGACCGTCCCGCTCACGACCCGAAAGGTCTTATCTATCTGGAAGCTGTGGCTGATAAAATCATCCAAGCCCGTACAGGTAATGATCGTCTGTATGTGGCGGATGCTGGCGAGCAGATGATCCTGCCGTTTTCCATCTAACTCCGACAAAACATCGTCGAGAAGCAGGATCGGATACTCCTTTTTGATCTTTTTAACCAGCTCAATCTCCGCCAGTTTGAGCGATAATGCCGCCGTTCTCTGCTGTCCCTGTGAACCGAAGCGCCGGATGTCAATTCCGTTGACATAGAAACTTAAGTCATCCCGGTGTGGTCCGACCAGCGTCGTCTTCTGCTTCCGGTCCGCCTCGCGGCTCTTTTTGACTGCCGCTTCCAACTGATCTGCCTCCGTGTTCGGCTCATACTGGATGACGAGTTCTTCCTTTCCACCCGACAATTTCTGATGGATCGGACGGATCAATTCGTTTAATTCACCGATAAATTCCCGCCGGTACTGGCTCACCTCCCGCCCATAGGAAGCAAGCTGCATATCCCATATATCCAGCATCTCCTCGTACTCGGGATGGAAAAACAGCTCCTTTAAGAGCTTATTTCTCTGTATCACCACCCGGTTGTACTGCACCAGCGAATGGACGTAGAGCCGGTTTAACTGGCATAATTCCAGATCAATAAAACGGCGCCGATCCGCCGGTCCGTTCTTAATGAGATTCAGATCTTCCGGCGAAAAAAACACCACGTTAACAATGCCGAAAAGCTCGCTCGCCCGCCGGATCGGGATCCCGTTGACCGCCACGCCCTTCGTCTTATTTTTCTTTAGATGCATGTCAATCCGGTACGGCACATCGTCCTTGCGAAGCTGCATCTTGATGTGGGACTCGTCCTCTCCGAATTCGATGATCTCCCTGTCCTTGCTGCCGCGGTGGGACTTGGTCGTCGCACACACGTAGACCGCTTCAAGAATATTGGTTTTACCCTGCGCGTTGTCCCCGTAGAGAACATTCGTCCCCGGATCAAAATCCATATGTAATTCCCCGTAATTGCGGTAATTTTTGAGTTCGATCGATTCGATAAACATGAAACCATCCTTTATTTGGTGATTGTTACGGTCTCTCCGTCATACTCGACTTTGTCCCCGTCGTAAAGCTTCTTGCCGCGCTGCATCTCCACCGCGCCATTGACCTTCACAAGCCCGTCCTGAATCGCAAATTTAGCATCCACGCCGGACTCTACCAGACCGGCTGCCTTAAGCGCCTGACCCAGTTTTATAAATTCATCTCTCAGTTTTATCTCCATCTTATTTCAGATCCTTTCTGTCACTGTCTGCCTGCACCTGCCATGTCAAAAAATGGCAGGTTAGATCGCTGCCGCATTGAAATTGACCGGCAGGATCAGATAGATGTAAGTCTCCTCCTCGTCCCGGATAAAGCACGGGGATTTCGGATTCATCATGTACAGAGTCACTTCCTCATCATCGATGATTCGCAGCGCATCACCCAAAAACTTCGGGTTGAAGCCGATCATCAGGTCTTTTCCAAACTTGGTAATCGCCAGACGTGCATCCATCGTACCGAAGGCGGAATGCATCTTTAATTCCATTTCTTCATCGGTAAAGTTTAAGATCAAAGGTTTCTTATCATTTTCACGGACGAGAATGCTCGCACGGTCGATCGCATCCATGAAATCACGGCGGTTCAAGGTAACTTTCGTCTCATAATCGGAGGAAAGCATCTGATTGATCCGGAAATACTCGCCCTCAATCAGGCGGGATAACACGATCGTGTCGTCAAATTCAAACATGATGTGGTTGGTGCTGAAGAAAATCTGTACCTCAGAGTCGTTGTCACCGTTTAAGATCTTGCTGATCTCACCTAAAGTCTTGCCAGGAACGATGACTTTTATATCACTGTACTGTTCTTTTAATGCAACTTTGCGGATCGACATGCGGTGTCCGTCGAGGGAAACGAGCTTAAGTTCATTGCCGGTGACCTCCATCAGCTCACCGGTCATCATCTTGTTGCTGTCGTTCGGCGAGATCGAGAAGATCGTCTGGCGGATGATCTCTTTTAAGGTAAACTGGGAAAGTGTGATGAATTTATCTCGCTCAATGTGGGGAATATAGGAAAATTCATCGCCGTCCTTGCCCTGAATCTGGAAAATAGCCTTGTCACAGGTGATCGTCGTATTGTATTTTTCATCCGATTCGATCGTGATCGTAGAATTTTCGCCGGAGAGCTTGCGGATAATATCGGAAAAAAGCTTGGCATCAAGAGCGATTTTTCCACGTTCCAGGATCGTTCCTTCGACCTTCGTCTCAATTCCCAGCTCCATATCGTTGCCGGTCAGTTTGATCTCATCCGAAACAGCATCGATCAGGATGCATTCGAGAATCGGCATGGTGGTTTTGGAAGGAACGGCCTTCAGAACAATGTTGATGCCGTTCATTAAATGATCTTTTTCAAATGAAAGCTTCATGTTTGTTGATAACTCCTTTGCTAAAAATAACGTGGAACGGAAAGAAAAGATATATATAAATTCCGTCGCAATCGTAGTAGGGGCTGTGAATATGTGGAATTCTCCGGACAGCCCTGAAAATACAGGGGTTCAGACTCCTTTTGAATGGTTAAAAAGGCTGTGTAAAACTGTCCGGAACCGGCTGGATAACTTTTGAATTATCCACAGCCCTGAAATGGAGCAAAATGTGGGAAAAGTTATCCACAGGTTTTCAACCACTTTTCCACGCGAAAATGTGGAAGAAACCTACTGTGGGCTGATCTTTTTCATTAAGATTTCCACTGTATTGCGAAGCGATTCGTTTTTCTCCATATCGGCAGCGATCTTGTCGTGACCGTGGATGATCGTCGTGTGATCCCGACCGCCTAAATATTTGCCGATATTCTGCAGGGAAGTTCCGAGCATCGAACGGCAGATATACATCACGATCTGGCGCGGGAATACGATCTCCTTGTTGCGCTTCTGGGAGGAAATGTCAAGCGGAGTGATACCAAAATGATCGGCAACGACCTGGATGATCAGCTCCGGGGTCACTTCCTTCTCCGCGTTCGGGGAAATGAGATCCTTGAGCGCTTCCTCCGCCAGCTCCGTCGTGATCTCCTTGTTATTTAACTTGGAAAGGGCGACGATCTTTGTGAGGGCGCCCTCAAGCTCACGGATGTTGGACTTGACGTTGGTGGCGATGTACTTGATCACTTCATTATCTATATTGTAGCCTTCGAGTTCCTCTTTTTTGCGGAGGATCGCCATACGGGTTTCATAATCCGGCGACTGGATATCGACGGTCAAGCCCCATTCGAAACGGGAACGAAGCCGTTCTTCCAGCGTCTCGATCTCTTTCGGCGGCTTATCTGAGGAGATAATGATCTGTTTTTTCGCTTCATAGAGTGCGTTGAAGGTATGGAAAAATTCTTCCTGTGTCGATTCCTTACCGATAATAAACTGGATATCATCGATGAGGAGGACGTCGTTGTTTCTGTATTTTTCACGGAACTCCGTGGTGGAAATATTGTTTTTGTTCCGGATCGCATCGATCAGTTCGTTCGTAAACTTCTCACTTGTAACGTAGAGAACCTTCGCTTTTGGATTGTTTTTTAAGATAAAATGTCCGATCGAGTGCATAAGATGCGTTTTTCCCAGACCTACACCCCCGTAAATGAAGAGAGGGTTGTAGATTTCACCCGGAGATTCTGCCACGGCGAGGGAAGCGGCGTGCGCTAAGTTATTGTTCGCGCCGACGACGAAGGTGTCGAATGTGTAGCGCGGATTTAAGTTCGCATCCTGGATGAGCTGGCGGCTGACCTCGGACGGGCGGTTGATCAGATGGCTTTTGTCCGTCTCTTTTTGCGGCTCATCGACCTGTTCGATGGTGACAAAATCGACCTCACACTCGATTCCGGTTAGTTCTTCGATGGTAATCTGGATCAAAAGTCCGTATTTTTTTTTGATATAGCCGAGAAACTGCACATCCGGAACCAGGATCTGAAGGGTGCCGTCTTTCATGGAATAAGGCTGCGTCGGAAGCAGCCATGTTTTGAAAGAAACGTCCGTCAGTTCGTGTTCTTCTTTAATATGGAGGAGAATTTCATCCCATTTTTCCTTAATTTTCTCTATCATACTGTGTCTCCTAAACGTAAAAAGCAGCCAAAACTGCAAAATAACCCAATCTAAGTTCTATTCTACATGATTTGTCCACATTTTTCAATAAAAACCCGCAATGTGAATAAGTGAAATTCAGTTATCCACGTGGAAAAAACGCCGAAAAATAAGGCTTTTTGATGAATGGGTGTGAACAATCAGAAGCTTATCCAGATCGTATTCCACGGCTTTTCCACAAGTTATCCCCAAAATGTGGATAAGTGGAGGATAAGCTGTGAATAGGTGGCGGGAATGCTGATAAAATAAGGATTTTTTTATCCACAAAATGGAAATGCCTCAGTGTGTATACTGTATACAATAAGGCGCCGCGACAGCAATCGACGATCGATCTGTGGGGAAGCAGGATCGAAATGGTGGAAAAACCACAGAAATTCCTTGTTCTATGGGGATTAAAAAGATCAAAATAGTGGTTGACGAATGCGGAATTCTTCTATATAATGGAGAAGATGTTTAATTACAATAGTCTAACTATGTTGAGAAGAATGCGGATTTCGGCATGAGCCGGAGGAAGCGTGGATTTCTCTTACTATATTATGGATGAGGAGGTGTATGCAGACATGAAGATGACATTTCAGCCGAAGAAAAGACAGAGAGCAAAAGTTCATGGATTCCGTGCGAGAATGAGCAGCGCAGGTGGAAGAAAAGTTCTGGCTGCCAGAAGAGCAAAAGGTAGAGCAAAATTATCTGCTTAATGAACGAGGCCGCAATCGAGTTATAGATTGTGGCCTTTCTTAATATTCATAGAAAAAGTTCTATGAATATTAAGAAAAGCTCTGCGATGCACACTCGCTGCGGGGGAAAATGATTGCTAATGCAATCGCACCTCGGTGCGTGAATCCGGCGAGCCGGATTCTATTTTATATTATTTATCATTGGTGATTTTAATGAAGCGTTTTAATTCAATTAAGAAGAACAGCGAATTTCAAAAGGTTTACAAGACAGGGAAATCCTATGCCAATAAGCTTCTGGTTATGTACGTGAAGCGGGTGGATGACGGGAAGGAGCCTCGGATCGGTATCTCCGTCAGCAAAAAGGTTGGAAACAGCGTGGTCCGCCATCACGTGACAAGGTTGGTACGGGAGAGCTATCGGTTAAATAAGGACAGAGTCAGACTCGGATTAGACATCGTAGTCGTTGCCAGACCGGCAGCGAAAGAAGCAGACTTCAAAAAAATTGAGAGTGCATACCTGCACTTATGCGGACTGCATAACATTCTGGAGAATCGAAGTGAGAATATTGATTAAGAAGATCTTGATAAAGATGATTCGGGGATATCAGCTCTATATTTCCCCTATGACAGGACCTCACTGTAAGTACACGCCGACGTGCTCGGAGTACGCCATCCAGGCACTTAAAAAGTACGGCGCTGTAAAAGGTATGATTTTGGCATGTAAGCGGATTCTTCGCTGTAATCCATTTGCAGAAGGCGGTTATGATCCAGTTCCGTAAAGGATGAGGAGGTAGTTCATTGGACGTTAGCGTTTTAGTTGCGACAAAGGCAGGTTCGATCATGGGACCGATCGCCAGCGTGTTTGGTTATATCATGGACTTTTTATTCCGGATTACCAGCAGCATGGGGATCATGAATATCGGTCTGTGTATCATCCTGTTTACCATTATCACAAAGTTACTGTTATTTCCTCTGACGATCAAACAGCAGGAATCGTCAAAACTTATGTCGCTTATGAACCCTGAAATCAAGGCGGTTCAGAATAGGTATAAGGGAAAAACCGATCAGGCATCGATGGCTAAACAACAGGTCGAGATGCAGGCAGTCTATGAGAAATATGGCTCGAATCCGATGGCAGGATGTCTGCCGATGGCGATTCAGCTTCCGATTATCTTCGCTTTGTACCGGGTTATCTACAACATTCCGGCATACGTACCGTCAGTACGTGTCTTTTTTGACAACGTAGCGAACCCGCTGATGGGGCAGCCGGATTACATCAACAAGATTTCCGAGCTGGCAAGCGGTGTCGGCATGGCGGTGGACAAGGTAGACTACACCGTGGCAAACAAAGTCGTAGATATGTTATATAAGTTGACACCGGCTGGATGGGATACGCTGGAAAGTTTATTCCCGCAGATCTCTTCGACGATCGCAGAAAATGCGAGCAAGATTGAGCAGATGAACTATTTCTTCGGCATCAATCTTGCAACTCCGCCGTTTACCGGTTTTAACCACATCACGATCGCATGGATCATCCCGATCCTCGCAGGTCTGACTCAGTGGATCTCCACCAAGCTGATTTCCAATTTACAGCAGGTGGATCAGGACGCGCCGGGCGCGAGCATGATGAACAGCATGATGATCACGATGCCGCTGATGTCCGTATTCTTCTGTTTCTCCCTGCCGTCCGCGATCGGTATCTACTGGGTCGTTCAGGGTGCATTCCAGCTCGTTCAGCAGCTGATCGTAAATGCACATATGAACAAGATCGATGTCGATGATCTGATCCGCCGCAACGTGGAGAAGATGAACAAGAAGAGAGCGAGAAAAGGTCTGCCGCCGGCCAATGTCAGCGAGAAGGCAAGCGTGAATTTAAAGGCGCTTCAGGCACGCGAGGATGCGGAAAGCAAGGCGAAAGAGGACAAGATCTCCCGCAATAAAAAGCAGATGGAGGCGTCTGAAGCATTTTACAATTCCGATCCGAAGCCGGGCAGTCTGGCTTCCAAGGCCAAGATGGTGCAGAAGTACAACGATAAGCACGCGAAAAAATAGAAGGAGGGCGCAGGATGGATATGATTACGGTTACCGCTAAGACAGTCGATGAGGCAGTAACAAAGGCACTGATTGAACTGGAAACCACCAGTGATAAATTAGAGTACGAAGTGGTCGAAAAAGGAAGCGCCGGATTTCTGGGGATCGGCGCGAAACCGGCGATCATCCGTGCTAAGAAAAAAGAGACGCTCGAGGATCGTGCGATCGACTTTTTAAGCCAGGTATTTGATGCGATGAACTTAGATGTGAAGATCGCAGCGGCTTTCAATGAGGAAGAGTGCGAGATGAACATTGACCTCTCCGGCGAGGATATGGGTATTTTGATCGGTAAGAGAGGTCAGACCCTGGATTCTCTCCAGTATCTGGTCAGCCTGGTTGTCAACAAGAAGAGCGAGAATTACGTCCGCGTGAAGCTCGATACCGAGAATTACCGCGAGAGACGGAAAGAGACGCTTGAGACACTGGCAAAGAACATTGCTTACAAGGTAAAGAGAACGAAACGTTCCGTATCTTTGGAGCCGATGAACCCGTATGAGAGACGGATCATTCATGCAGCGCTGCAGAATGACAAGTATGTCACCACCCGCAGCGAGGGCGAGGATCCGTTCCGGCATGTGATTATTTTGCTGAAGCGTGAGGGCAGACGCGAGAGAAGTGACGGGTATGGGAGATATGAGAAGTAAATAAGTGTGACGAAGAAGGTCTGGAGGTATCTAGACCTTCTTTTTTGTGGGGGATCGAGCGCGAGAGGTTTATCGTGAAAACATGAAAAAAGAAATAAATATTAGACTAGATTTGTAAATAAAGATGGGAAAATGCTTCCATATGGTATAGAATAAGAAGATAAAAAGCAAGGAAGGATTTATATATATGGTATATACAGATACAATCGCCGCGATCGCGACGGCGCTTTCGAGTTCGGGGATTGGGATTATCCGGATTAGCGGTTCGGACGCTGTTGCGGTGGCGGAGCGGATGTTTGAACCGGCGGTGGCGGGGAAGAGGCTTTCAGAGCAGAAAACGTATACGATTCATTATGGATATATTCGGGATGGAGAGGAACGGATCGATGAAGTGCTGCTTCTTTTGATGCGCGGTCCGCACAGTTATACGGCGGAGGACACGGTAGAGATTGACTGTCACGGAGGCGTTCTGGTGATGAAGCGGATTCTGGAGCTGGCGGTAAAATGTGGGGCGCGGCTGGCGGAACCAGGCGAATTTACGAAGCGGGCGTTTTTAAATGGCAGAATTGATCTTTCGCAGGCGGAAGCCGTGATCGATGTGATCCAGTCGAAAAATGAGTATGCGCTGCAGTCTTCGGTCAGCCAGTTGAGCGGTTCAATGTCGCGGAAAGTGCGGGAACTCCGCGAAAAACTAATCTATGAGATCGCCTTTATTGAGTCCGCACTTGATGATCCGGAGCATATTTCCCTGGACGGATACCCGGAGCGCCTTCGGGAGACGCTGCAGCCGATTGAGATGGAACTGGAGACGTCGATCGGGACGTTTGACAACGGGCGTATCATGACGGAGGGGATCAAAACCGTGATCTTAGGTAAGCCGAATGCAGGAAAATCGTCCCTGATGAATGTACTGCTGGGAGAGGATCGCGCGATTGTGACAGAGATCGCCGGTACGACACGCGATACGCTGGAGGAAAATATCCGTCTGCGCGGGCTTAGTTTAAATTTGATCGATACGGCGGGCATCCGGGAAACGGAGGATATCGTTGAAAAGATTGGCGTGGAACGGGCGAGAAAAATTGCGGATGAGGCAGATTTGATCTTGTATGTGGTCGATGGATCAAGGAAGCTGGATGAAAATGACCGTCAGATCCTCGATTTGATCCGGGGACGGAAGGTGATCGTCCTCTTAAATAAGACAGATCTGGAACCGGTTCTCACAGAAGAAGCGCTTCGCGAAGCGTGCGGGCAGGAAGTGATCCCGGTATCGGCGAAGGAACAGCAGGGAATTGATCGATTGGAGGAAAAAATTCAGACGATGTTCTTGCAGGGAAACCTGAATTTCAACGATCAGGTCATGCTGACAAACGTCCGTCACAAGACGGCGATGGAGCAGGCGCTGAAAAGCCTGCGCCTGGTCGAGACAAGCATCGACAATGCGATGCCGGAGGATTTTTTCTCGATTGATCTGATGGATGCCTATGAACATCTTGGAACGATCCTTGGGGAATCACTGGAAGAGGATCTGGTGAATGAGATTTTCAGCCATTTTTGTATGGGGAAATAGATCAATTTTTTTGCAAGGTTTCTTTCCCTGTGGTATGATAGGGTGGACCTGAAAATAAGAAAGCATATGAGGCGTTTGATCGAATTGAAATGTGCAGCTACAGTAAAATCGGCTGCGAATCATACGGCGCATGAGCCGCAGTGTTTATCTCAGTCGAGAAGACTCCCGTGGTGAGTAATAGCAAATTTGTCTCAGTGGAAGCCTTGTCTCCGACTGAGATAAACGCTCCGCGAGGATGCGCAGTGATTCTGTAAAGAATATGTCAGCTTACGCTGACCAGAATCACGCGCCAAGTCTCACGGACGTTCGACTTGAATAGAACGCAGAGATAGAGAGGAAAGAGGAAACATGCCCTGTTTAACAGAAAATTATGATGTAGCGGTCGTCGGGGCGGGACACGCCGGCTGTGAGGCGGCGCTGGCAAGCGCGAGACTGGGACTCGAGACGATCGTGTTTACCGTCAGCGTGGACAGCATCGCCCTGATGCCGTGCAACCCGAATGTCGGCGGAAGCTCGAAGGGCCACTTGGTGCGCGAGCTGGATGCGCTCGGCGGCGAGATGGGAAAAAATATAGATAAAACCTTTATACAGTCCAAGATGCTCAACCAGTCCAAGGGACCGGCGGTGCATTCGCTCCGCGCGCAGGCGGACAAGCAGGAATACACCCGCCAGATGCGCCGTACCATGGAAAATACCGATCACCTGACGATCCGTCAGGGAGAGGTGGCAGAGCTGATCGTGGAAGAAGGTCAGATCAAAGGACTGAAAACGTACTCCGGCGCGACGTATTACTGCAAGGCGGTGGTGCTGGCAACGGGAACGTACCTGAAAGCGAGATGTATCTATGGCGATGTGAGTAATCCGACCGGACCGAATGGTCTGCAGGCGGCAAACCATCTGACAGACTCCCTGAAAAAGCTGGGAATCGAGATGTTCCGTTTCAAGACGGGCACACCGGCGCGTGTCGATAAGCGCAGCATCGATTTTTCTAAGATGGAAGAGCAGTTCGGCGATGAGAGGGTTGTGCCATTTTCTTTTTCCACCGATCCGGAGTCGGTGCAGAAGGAGCAGGTGTCCTGCTGGCTGACCTATACCAATGAGAAAACACATGAGATCATCCGCAACAACCTGGATCGATCGCCCCTCTTTTCGGGCGCGATCGAGGGAACAGGTCCGCGTTACTGTCCATCGATCGAGGATAAGGTGGTAAAATTTCCAGATAAGAACCGTCATCAGGTTTTTGTCGAGCCGGAGGGAATTTATACGAATGAAATGTATCTGGGCGGTATGTCCAGTTCCCTGCCGGAGGATGTGCAGTACGCGATGTACCGTACCGTGCCGGGACTCGAAAATGTAAAAATTGTTCGAAATGCATATGCAATTGAGTACGATTGTATCAATGCACGCCAGTTAAAGGCATCGCTGGAATTTAAGGCGATCCGGGGATTGTTCAGCGGCGGTCAGTTTAACGGAAGCTCCGGTTATGAGGAAGCGGCGGTACAGGGCTTTATGGCGGGTGTCAATGCGGCGCGCGAAGTGCTGGGAAAAGAACCGATCATCCTCGACCGTTCCCAGGCATATATCGGTGTCTTGATCGACGATCTGGTTACCAAAGAAAACCATGAACCGTACCGGATGATGACGTCGCGTGCGGAATACCGCCTGCTTTTGCGTCAGGACAACGCGGATCTGCGTCTTTCCCCGATCGGGCATGAGATTGGACTGGTCAGTGATGCGATGTATGAGCGTGTCCTCTGGAAAGAAAACATAATCGAGGAAGAGGCAAAGCGTCTGGAGAAGATCAACATTGGCGCTGGAAAAGAAGTGCAGGAATTTTTAGAGCGCCACGGAAGCACCCCGCTCAAGACCGCGGCAACGCTGGCAGAGCTGGTACGCCGTCCGGAGTTAAGCTATGAAGCACTGGCAGAGCTGGATCCGAACCGTCCGGAACTTCCGGAAGATGTGATCGAGCAGATCAACATCAACATCAAGTATGACGGCTATATCCGCCGCCAGCTGCAGCAGGTTGCACAGTTCAAGAAGATGGAGAGCCGGAAGCTGGATGAAAACTTCGACTATTCCACGGTCGGAAGCCTGCGCCGTGAGGCAGTACAGAAATTAAATCTCTATAAACCGGCAAATATCGGTCAGGCATCCCGAATCGCGGGCGTGTCACCGGCGGATATTTCGGTGCTGCTGGTACACTTAGAGCAGAGCCGCCATGCGGGGCATGGGGAAAAGAAGAAAGAACTGTAAATATAGAAACGAGCGGATTCAGAGTTACTGTACACGGGCAGGCACTTTTGGAACCGAAAGTGCCGTAAGAAAACCTGGTGGCAGGAGGAATTTGCCGTATTTAAATGCGAAGCCACGGCAAATTCCGTTACTGGGCACGTATGCGTGAACAGTAACGATTCAGAGACTGCATGGAAACAGGTAAACGCATTGCAGCAACTCAAAATGTAAGATAGATAAGAACCTGAGAAAAAATAGAACATATCATAAAGGATATATTTATGGCAGAAGAAAATAAAGTAGAAAGCGGTGTGGTTCTGGCTCCGGCAGACTTTACCGAGCAGCTTCAGAAAGAAGCGCAGGAGATGGGCGTCACGTTAAATGAACACCAGATCAAGCAGTTCTACGATTACTATGAACTGTTGATTCATTGGAATACGATGGTGAATCTGACAGCGATCACGGAAAAGAAGGAAGTTGTGACCAAACATTTTTCGGATAGTCTGGCACTTGTGAAAGCGGTGCCGGATCTGGCAGAGAAAGAGTATACGTTGATCGATGTTGGAACGGGAGCTGGATTTCCGGGTATCCCGTTAAAGATTGCATTTCCAAATTTAAAGGTCACGCTTCTCGATTCTTTAAATAAGCGGATCAACTTTCTGAACGAGGTAATTCAGGCATTGGAACTGGAAAAAATTCAGGCGGTTCACGGACGGGCGGAGGATGCGGCACATGATAATGTTTCACGTGAAACATTTGATTTCTGCGTTTCACGCGCGGTGGCAAATCTGTCCACGCTGTCGGAATACTGCCTGCCGTTTGTCAAGGTAGGTGGCTGGTTTGTGCCGTACAAATCGGGCAAACTGGAGGAAGAGATGAAGACGGGAAAAGGTGCGATCCGCAAGCTGGGCGGCGAGCTGGAGGATGTGATTTCCTTCCACCTTGCCAATGAGGATGAGCGTAACCTGGTCCGGATTCATAAGACAGAGAGGACGGGAAAGAAGTATCCGAGAAAAGCGGGAACGCCGTCGCGGGAGCCGTTGAAATAAAGCAATCACAAAAGGTGGATAGAGAAAGACTGTATATGGAACACGTAGGATATGCAGTCTTTCTTTTTCATATAGGCGGGGTTTAAACAAAAATGTATGACTGAATATTTGTTCTGGAAGATTGTGTTCCAGAAGCCGTATCAGGTATATGACGGAGGAAATCTGGAGAAGCGGGTAGAGGCGATGGCAGAGCTGGAAATAATAGGGAAAATTTATAAAATTTGAGTTTTCGTTACAGAATATAGTTTTTTTGTGCGAAAGCCGAAGAGATCGAGTGGGAATAATGTAGAATAAAGAGGAGCATTCCGGGGGCTTTGTTTGTATATAGATAGTGCGGCGGGACCTGGATGAAACAATAGGACCGTTCCTATCAAGAAGAAACAAACAAGGCGTACGGAAGGATGACGCTGTGAATATGAAAGATACTGGAAAAATGGTATCTGCATCATGGCATGAGTATGAAAAAGCAATTTTTATGGAGATGTGGGAAAGAGAGAGTAGCTGTTCACGGGTAGGCACTTTTGGAACCGAAAGTGCCGTAAGAAAACGTGGTGGC
>ERZ772863.1080-NODE-1080-length-26212-cov-5.841610_pt1 | contig 26212 bp, 28 predicted proteins | sample MGYA00512134_ERZ772863 | MGnify/ENA primary metagenome ERZ772863 (study PRJEB29015, sample SAMEA2737659) | human gut metagenome | biome: human gut; feature: human-associated habitat; material: faeces | place: China | collected 2012 ...
ACTCATGCAGCTCCAGCGGCAGTCCATCCGGGTCGTGGAAGAAAGTCATCTTCTTGCCGGTGTAATCATCCACGCGGATTGGCTCGCATTCAATGCCTACCTCCGCCATTTCATTCACCGTCTGCTCCACGCTATCAACGCAGAACGCAAGATGGCGTAGACCACAGGCCTCTGGACGGTTTACACGCTTCGGAGGATTTTCCTCAGCGAAAATCTCCAGCTCCGTGTATGCGATAAGCAAAGAACTGCGAATTTACACAGGTTTTATAAATAATACCGGCAAAGAGCTGCCGACCATTATTGCATTTGAAGATATATTAGAGATTGGGGTGAATATGACTTGAATTACTATTTTTGCGATGCCTGCCGTTACTGCTTCTCTGCTGAGAAGCTGCCAGATCGATGCCCCGACTGCGGAGCACAAATATATAAAGAGAAGCCAGCGGTGCGCTTGGCGAATAAAAATGAAATAGAGGAATTGCTCAGAATACGGGCAGAAGATAATAACTGACCAGCGCCCCACTGTGTATCACACACAGCGAGGGCTTTTTTGAACTCCAGGAGTTCATTCTATTTTCGTTACAAACTATATGCTTCCATCATAAGCCGTATCCCGACTTTCAGACCTTCCTCAAAAGCAGTCTTCTCCCATGCACAGCACACTGTTCCCTGCCGGTCCATAATCTTCTCCCAGAGGGGAATCTTATCTCCGACATAGTCATCTACGAGCCTATTCATACCTTCCAAGCCACGCAGCCACTCTTCCAGTTCCTTTTCCTTGGCCTTTGCGGTTTTCCCGGCAACTGTGTTTTTCTCTACTGGATTATTCTCCGTGTAATGTTCGTAGATCAGATCAAGCAGATTTTCTACAGGCGGATAATACTCCGGCTCTGCTTTCTTCAAATACTTCTCCAGCATTTCCTTCAATTTTTCTATAATGCTACCGTCCTTCCCAACTGAGATTCACATCCTCAGTTATGGCACATATTACTGCACACTTCTGTACATAGCAACCTATTTTTTGCGGTCTTTTGGACGGCCCATCTTCTCCTTTACCTTGTCCGGCACATCGATCAAACCGAACCGATAGAACATTCCGTAGATGTAAGTCACTCCCCGGATATCGCCCAGAGCTTTGGGTCTCTCTACTACTTCTTCTTTAATATTCTTCAGTGCCAGCAGTACTGAACTCCATGCCAGGCTTTTACTGTTCTCCCGGCGGTCGATCCACAGTTCTTTTGTGTACTCGCCGTTCCTGCCTTTCCGCACCTCATAAGTAAATGGCAATCCAGAGTAGGTTTTGAATTTCACACCAGCATAGGACAGAACCACTCCCCAGAAGCTCTCTTCTGTTGGCTCATCCCTCCACCGCTTCATTGCTCTATATCTACGCTGCCGCTCTGCTCCTACACTGATTTTCTCTTTTGATGCAGTACTTGGGAAATACACGCCTTTCTGATATGGTAGGTACGAAGTAACGGAGGCTTTGGAGAGTTGAAGCGCATTTGCGGTTGAGAGTATGGACGTTTTGTAGTCTTGTATTTCTCTATATTCTTCAAAAGTATCCTGTACCTTCTGCGCCACTTCCGATTCATACACACCGGCCGTGATGAGCAGCTTCCGTACCTTGATGGGATTTAATCCCAACTCATCTCCGATGGCCTGCAAGGACATCTCAGAACCATAAAATGCCACAGCAGCATCCAGCTGCTCTTTCAGATTCTTCCCGGCATCGTACTCTGGCTTCAACTTCTTCCGGCCACCGCCTGGTTTTCTTGTTTTCTTCATTTTACTCATGCAGCTCCAGCGGCAGTCCATCCGGGTCGTGGAAGAAAGTCATCTTCTTACCGGTGTAATCATCCACGCGGATTGGCTCGCATTCAATCCCGACCTCTGCCAGCTCATTCACCGTCTGTTCCATACTATCAACGCAGAACGCAAGATGACGTAGGCCACAGGCCTCCGGGCGGTTCACACGCTTCGGCGGATTTTCCTCTGCGAAAAGCTCCAGTTCCGTGTGCTCATTGACACGAAGATCCAGCTTCCAGTCCTTACGCTCTGGACGGTAGTTCTCTCTGATAACAGAGAAACCTAGTTTGTTCACATAGAAATCCTTTGCGACTTCATAGTCAGATACGATGATTGCGATGTGGTGTATTTTAGATAAGTTCATTTTATGTCACACTCCATTTATTATAATTTTGTTCTTCTTTTATTTCCGTTATAAACTATATAACAGCCTTCAAAAAATACCGTGTGAACTCCTGGAGTTCAGTTTGTCCACACGGCATTTATTTTTTTGTTCTTTTTTATTTCAGTTTTTCGAGGATCTCGTCCGCACTCATACCGCTGGCTAATAATCTCTTAACCACACTCTCGGCTTCAGCCTTCTTAGCTTCTTCAGCGGCCTTAGCATCTGCTTTTGCCTTCTTCGCTTCCAAGGATGCCACTTCTTTTTCGGCCTTCTTCAGAGCAGACTTCTTCTCTTTCAGTGTGTTCTTCTGCTCTTCAATCGCTTTCTGAATGGATACGATCTCAGTATTCAGATATGCAATAGTCTCCTGCTTCTCTGCTATCTGGGATGCGTAGTCATTGATTGCCTTCGGTTTGTTCTTGCTGCCTTTCGTTCTGGGCATATTCATTCAGCCTTTCTTTTACATACACTCATTTCCCATTGATCTTTAAATGTACTGCTCGACAATAGAACTGAGCTCATCAATATAATTTCTTACCTCATCGGCTGCATTATTCTCGTCCGGATATTCAAAAATAGTCTCATATTTATTGAGGAACTCATCGAACTGATACGGACCGCTCTCACGATGATTAGCATGAATATAAGAAACAACCAAAACTGCTGCCTGAATTGGATGACCTTCAAAATAATCTGCATCAGCCATACCAGAGACGCCGCCTCGATCACAGCCATAAAGCCTTCTAACCTGATGTTCCAACTCAATTGCGTCATTGTGATTAATTCTAAACATTTTATTGTCCCCCAATCTAATTTTCTTTTCTCACATCTTCGCCGATCATAGATCGTTGCCTGCTGCTCACCACGGAGAGGTGTGTGATTATTACGAGCAGTGTAGGGAGCTACTGCTCCCAGTATATCACAATTTCATCCAGTTTTACAGACGCTTTCTTGCCTTCATCGCCACACAGTACAATAACCCGCCTAGCACTCCGCCGACTGTGTTGTAGAAGATGTCAGATAGCTGAAACGTCCCGAGCCGCAGGAGTAACTGCAGCATCTCTATTATCAAAGAAAAGCCAAACGCTATCTTCCCGCTTTGCCACAGTATCTTCTTCCAGCCGTTTCCAATCTTCTCTCCAAACGTCCACATCACTACCGAACTAAACGGCACCATCATAATTACGTTCTCGATGCACTCGGTGGTCAGCTTCTGTTCGCCATTCACAGTCTCCCAGATGCCCCAGCCACCCATGACATCGGATAAAGGATTCATCCACAGCTGACGGTTTAACAGGGTTCGGAACAGAATAAGTGAGGTCACAAAGGCCAGGAAAAACAGTTTCCGAAAGAACACACTCTCCTTGAACTTCTGATACCATGTCACTATGGCATTCTTCCAGCCTTTGCCTGCTCCAATAGATTCATAAGCATACAGGTAGAAAAACATGGCGAGGAAGGAAAGCAGGAGTGAAAATCCGAATGGCTCGTAGAGGGCGATTAGGATATTTGTGAGGATCTTTCCAAGTAAATCAATCGTTTCTTTCATCGTTGTTTACAGATCACTGAACAAGTCAGCCTTGTACACGTCATCCGCTAGCATCATCTTGAAGCTGTCCTTTACGGCTGCAACGTCCTCATGGTAGGTCATGCCGTACCAGGTATCATCGGTTTTTAATACCTTAACAGACATCTCACCTTTCTTCAGTAACTCACCGATGAAGATAGGAATCAAATACTCTGCTTTCAGAGGATTCCCCGGGACTTCCTTCTCAAAGAACTCTTTGAAGCCTTCTTCCATCACACCCAGAAAATCAGGAGTCAGCCCCCACATGTTCATGGATACCAGAGAATCAACATCAATCACTTTTCCGTCTGCTTCTGCCCCATCCGCCGTCTTCACAATATTCTTTGTCTCAACAACCTCAGTCAGATTGTACTGCTCATCCATCTTGCAGATACCACGAGTTACACCACCGTTATCAGACAGCGTATTCTTCAGAACAAAACCAGCCATGCAGGACTTGCCGCCATTCACCAGATACTCATGAACAGCCTTGAAACCTTCTTTGCCATAGTAATCGTCTGCGTTAATGACGATGAACGGAGTTTTAATTGCGTCCTTCGCTGCAAGCACAGCCTGACCGGTTCCCCAAGGTTTTGTACGACCTTCCGGCAGAGTTCCCGGAATATCGTTAATATCCTGGAAAGCATAGTCCACAGTGACATCATGAGAAGCGCAAATGGAGGCAATGCGATCACCAATAACCTCTTTGAACTCTTTCTTGATATCCTTGCGGATGATAAATACTACATGGTTGAAACCTGCCTCAATCGCATCATGGATCGAATAATCAATGATAATATGATTCGCATCATCCACCGGCTCCAACTGTTTAATTCCTGTTCCAAATCGGCTGCCGATACCAGCTGCCATGATAAGTAATGTTGTTTTCACCATTTTATACTCTCCTTCTCCACCATAAAACTTCCGCTAATTTTCGCTTAACCTACTCTTAGCGCTCAGATACTTTTTTCGCTGGTACGCCCGCAATATTTATATTTTCCTCATAAAAAGACTTATTACATACCGCTCCCGCACCTATCACATTTCGGTTTGCAATAAAAATATCCCCCATAACTGTTGCTCCAACTCCAATAATGACATTATTAGCAAATTTGGGGGTACAGTTATTTCCACTGGCAACAATAGCTGTATTCATATGAATTCGTGCATTTTCTCCAAAACGTACATCATTATTAATTAGTATTGGACCGCAATGCATAATTTTCAAACCTTTTCCAAATACGTTTGGAGGAATTCTCAAACAATATTTATTACTAATTCGATTTAATAATAATTTAGACCATATCATTCGGACTTTCTTGTTGCAATTAATATAGTACTCCGTTTTTCTCAATCTTTTTTGAAAACGCCATAGTATAGATTTTTCAGCACCTATACAAACACTAGCAATTTTATTCTTTTTCCCCCCCCCTGAAAATACAATTTTTCTTCAAATTGTAGCCAATCTTTTAAATCATCTTTTGACTGAATTCTTAAATATTCCATACTCTCCTCCACATCATCAGAGCAACTATCGTCCTCCAAGCATTATCTTTTTTAACACTCTATTCTGCGAAATACTATATGTAATCGCCACGCAGATAAGACTCACTGCTATAGATACAAAGAAAGTCCTACTATTGTTTGGTTGTGAATTTGTAAATATAGGTTTAAGGCAATAATTTGAAATATTAACATCAAATAAATATACCCCTAGAGAAAGCTTGCCAAGCTCAGCTAAAAACGGTAGATTGGATATTCCCGAAAAACGTAAAATCATCCAAATCAAAAGTAATATTACTCCTGATCCCAAATAACCAATAGCAATCCTGTAAACATCAATAAATAGTTGCTGAAAAAAATCGTTATTAACCTTCAAGCAATAACCTGTAGTATAAATAAACTTTTCTGGGCCAAAAGAAAAAACCATTGTTCCCCACGCTATAAATATCACCACAAAAACAATCATACAATTCTTCAATTTATTGACAATCGGGTATACTATTTCATATAAGTGATTCCAGCAATAACCTGCAACAAAAAAAGGATAAAGGAACTTGAAATAACCTAGGTTAAATCTATCCGTAAAGAATAGTCCCGTTATCATTATCAGCACATGAAAAAATAATGAATCATGAAAAAAATACCGATTGACTACTACTGCAGTGGTACACATAAGAATCGCCCACAGGAACCAGGCTCCTCCTACTAGAGAAAAAAACAGTAACCTTGCGATACTGAAAAATCCCATTTGAATCCCATTGTTAATTAAGCCAATTACAAAGTCAATGATTCCCCAAGTTAATATCGGAAATCCCAACGAAACAATCCGTTTTTTCATTGTCTCTTGGCAAGAATAAACTTCCAGGGAAGAGAACAAAAGAGCCCCCCCCAATATGGCAAATAACGGCATGTGAAAACTGTATATAGAACGAAAAATCAAATCAGAATAATAGGACTTCTCATCAATGAAAGCTTGTCCATTTCCGCATTGAATTGTATGTCCCCATACCATCAAAAAAACGGCTATTCCCCTTACACAATCAATATAATTTCTTTTACTAAATGTCATTCTACTTGAATTAAACATCTTTTACCGCTATATTTAGCTTCCTTTCTTTGTAAATGCAACGAATTTTTTATTTTTTCTTGAAAAGCATCAATATTTTGTTTCTGAACACAACTGCCAGCACGATTAAAACAGCGATAATGCAATACCGTAATATTGTGTGCTGATAGAGCAATATACAAGAAGTACACAAAACAATCGTAACTACTGCTAACATATAAATATACTTCATATCATATACTGTTGCTTTTTCATCACCAACAGTCTTCCGATGTACGCGTGTCGAAACAACACCTTGCATCAATGCTAGAATCATATATGCAATCAATGTCGTATAGGCTGCTGCCATATAACCAAACATTTTGATTCCAAAGTAATTTAAAATGACATTTACAGTTGCTGCAACACAAGAAGATATCATGATAAACTTGGTTTTTTTATGATAAATTAGCACATTTGTATTCATATTAGAAAGCGAAATAAGAAAAATTCCTGCACAAATCGGTGGCATAATATAAATAGCATTATAATACTCCTTTGTAGCCAGAACTAAAACTATCTCTGGAGCCATAATCGTTAACACAAATGCTACTACAGCAAACGCTGTAAGAAGTTGCGATGATATCTTTTTTATATCATGTTCTCGTTCTGGTTTATCAATGTTTTCAAAGAGGAACGGAACAAACGATGCATTAATCGCTTGCCAAACAATCAGAGAGAGAGAGCTCACTGTATATAGTGTACCGTAAATTCCCACTGCACTGTTATCCACCATTTTCCCAATCATAGTCCGATCTGAAACACTTAATATCTGAGAGGCAAATGAATTACCAATCAATGGAATACTAAGAGAAAGAGAGAATTTCCAGTATTTTGCATTATAGATTGTTTTTCCTTTAGCATAGATACTGATCCATATAACACATGCGACACTCAGAATTACGCTATAGTTCGCATAAAGACGGATTTCACCTAAATTTGGGGCTCCCGCAGAATTTCCCCAAACTACTGCTATAACCGATATGACTGAGGCAAACAATGCAGAGAGGAAGGAAACTATGGCCGCCAGCTTGTATTTATATTCATACCGCTGTCTTGCTAGCCAAAAATCACGTGCAGGTGTAAAAAGCAACTCCAAAATCAATAGAATAACCAATCCCGTGGACAAACCAAGAAGATTATTCCAATACAATGGGTTGAATGCATAAATTAATGCTACCAAGCAGGACATTCCAGACGTCAATGTTAGAACAGAGGATATGTATTGATCTCGCTCATTACGAAATTCTTTCATTGCCAACTGAAATCCGCCTGAAGTCAAAGCAAGTGTTGTTACAACGGATATCATGGAAAACCACGAATTATACAAATTCACTACACCTATTTCACTTGTAGACATCATCCTAGTAAATACAGGTACCGTAAAAATAGCAAGACCTCTTGTAAGGAATGATGCCACAGTATAAACAACTGATGCTTTTACACCGGTTGACATTCTTTTTATTTTATTATCCATGCTCAGGCTCTCTCCCATTGTTTATTTTCAAAGTTATACTTCTTTATCACATTTGCAGGATTTCCTGCTGCGATTGTATATTCAGGCACATCTTTTGTTACAACCGCTCCAGCTGCAATCACAGCCTTTTTTCCAATTGTAACTCCACCCAATATTATCACATTATTTCCAATCCAAACGCCATCTTCCACAACGATTCCTTTTGATACCTCCAAGGAATTATCCAAATATGATGGAGTCAGTGGGTTCAAGCCATGATTATAATCAATCATAAAAACATCACTAGCTACAAGCACATTGTTTCCAATTGTTACCTTGTTAGCGCACTGTACAGTAAACTGTCTTGTTGCATGAAAGTTTTCTCCAATAGTTATGCAAGGGGTAAAACCATCAGCGATATAACATAGCAGCTTCGAATTGCTTCCAACATAAAAGCCTTCTTTTACATTCACAAATTGGGGTCTATTTACCTGTAGGCTTGTATCAAAACACTTTACTCTATTACGTTTTAAAAAAAGGCGTTGATTATTTAATCTCAGAATTTTATTTCTTAACTCCCAATACTTATATCTCAGCAATCGATGCATAGCTAACATCCCCTTTTCACTTATACTACTTAATAATCTATATAAATTGCTTTAATTAGATAACATACCAGGCTTTCTGATATTTTATTATCGACTTTCAATTATGATAGAGCCTTCTGTATTAAAAGCAAAAGTTTTATTCACTCCAAATACACTTCAGCGCTTATACCAATTTTATAGTCTTTCATCAATAAATTGTAAGAGATGAATTGGTGACAACTTTTCCTTGAATCCATAATCCACTCGATCAGAGATGTTTTCCACAAAATCAGTTTCAATATCCTCTGTATCAACAAACTGTTGAATCCGACTTGGATTATAAAATGGAGCTCTTACCACCTCTGGATTATCGGTAATAATTGCTTTATCATACATGATTGCTTCGCAATATCTAAGCGTATATCCGTGACCACCTCCCTGCATAATTTCAAGCATACATTTACACGCCTGAATTCTTTGCAGATTTTCCAAATAAGGCATCTGATCCTGATACACAATTTCTTCTTCATATTTTCTGTTTTCTTTCTCAACACCAATAATGTGAAAATCACATTTTAATCCAGCATTTTTGAACACTTCATAAGCAGCGATAATTTTATCCAGACGATCTTTCGCTTTTCCTACAAAATATACATCTGAACGCTTAATATGCTCGTTCTTCGGTATTTCAATACGAGAATAAACCAAGGGATAGTAATATACACCATAGTTTTTTGCATCGAGCTGATCAAACGAAAGAACGATATCCGCTTTCTGTTTAACCACATCAATGTTAGGCATCATTGAACGTTTCACCATATCCTGATAGAAAAAAGCTATTCTACAACCAGGGTATCTTTTTCTAAAATACTCTATTAATCCACAATCAATTTCTTTTTTTCTTGAGCCAAAGAGCACAAAACATATAGGTTTATCGTCTTCGAAACCACCTTTGAAAACCAATCTATTCCATATGTTTTGACAAGGCAGTTGGATAAATTTGTTCAGTTTCCGAGACTTATGTAACTTATATAGAAAATTAAGCAATTTACTATCTGTATCAATACTCTTCCAAATATATTTCGAATCGATTCGGTTATCCAGATCTGCATAAGACGCTCGATAAAAATCGGCGGCAGAGCCTAAAACCACATAATTATATTTCATCTTGTTCATTCCTCACCATTAATCTTATCCTTCAGTGCCGCCATGAATAATTCTCGATGTGCCTCACATTCAATAGTATTCAAAAGACCAATCAATGTCTTACTATCCTTATAACATGAATCTATCAATTTTCCCTTCGACAGCTTATTGAAGACCTTGAACCAAAAATTATTTCTCACACCACCAAGACAGCATGCAAGATATTCTCTAATATGCATTTTGGCAAATACCTGATAATTACTTGCCACAAAGTCATCTGATTTAATCTGATTGCTTCTTTCTTCAAACTGTTGAAGTATTTCAAGGCCCTGACTTTCTTCCGCAAGGCTAATAACCGTACCATCTCTATGAATGGGAATATATCTAACCGAACTTTCCAATTCTGGTGATCGCAACAATTCTATCTGTATCAACAAGCCAGTCTGATAAAACTCGTTAGTCGAGCTATACATTATAAAGTTTCCCTGACCATAAACCAACTCTGCACCTTGATATTTTTCCGAAGCGCCAATACAATGGCTATGTTGGCACACAACAACATCTGCACCAGATTCTGCAAACTTTCTGCACACTCTTTGTACATTTGGACTAGGATATCGGTAAAGCTCCTTATTTCCATGATATAAAACAATCACATAATCTGATTTCGCTTTCAATGCTTTAACATCGTCAAAAGAATATAGCGGATCATACGGATTGCATCCTGCAGTTTTATCACTTGCAATAGAAAACTCATGTTCTGCGCAAGAATAAATAGCCACCCTTATACCATTCTGTTCTAAAATCAACCCACACTTAGCGTCATGGATATTTTCTCCTGCACCAACATATAATATATTGTTATCCTTAATGATTCTAATTGTTTCTCTTAATCCCTCATAACCATAATCCATTACATGATTATTAGAGATTGATAGTACCGTTGGATTCAATGCATTTACACCTGCAAAAGCAGCTTCGGACATTAATAAATGAGGCCCCGCTTTTTTTATCTTACCGCCTTTAGAGCCAACTGCTGTTTCAAGATTAAAAATCCTGAAATCTGCCTCTTTTAAAATGGATGCTAATTTTTCTCCAACAAGGCTTTCACATTTACCACTTTCGAATTTATCTTTGTTTTCTTCTGAAACCTTAATATCTGCACCAATAATAATTTTCATTCGTCATTCACCTCTAATCGGAAGTTGTAGCCAATCTCCCAGTTTTCGATCCCATTCGTCTGGCTGAAATCCCACAAGACCACTGGATGGAAAAAAGGTTATTTCCCCAAAATAAATTTTATCCTCAACCTCATAGAAATCAATTCTGGAAAAATAAGTGTTTTTACTCAACTTAGAAGCAAGCTTCTTCATTTCTTCCAAATGATGCGGAGGCAATATTTTTAAATCCGAATTGGGGTGTGTTGCTCTTTCAACGTCCAAATGATTCCAATTTTCATCAAAGAAGTCTTCTTTAAGGCCTCCATCAGAATATCTTTCACTGCACACCAAAATCATTCTCGGTACACTATTAAAGCAGAAGAATTTATAATCCTGCAAATTATCAGCTAGATATTTTTCGGCAAGAATCAAATGTTCTACATCCCTATACGGCCATTCTCTGCCTTGATAATAGTAATTAGTGCTCAATGATTTATTAAGCACATCTTTAGCTTTGTTCTTATCGAACGTCTTCTTATCCCTACAAATATAGATTCCTCCGCTATCATGTGTACATTTCAGCACAAACTGATTGGGAAGCTTTTCAAAATCAATATCCTCAAAGTATTTCCAAGAACCCAATGTAGGGATAATGTACTCTTTGCCGATCATTGCAGCAACATAATCTTTTACGTTCTTCTTGTCAACCAAGGTGGTATATTCAGGTTTTCGATCATATAGCTTGATCCATTGAAGCTTCTCATTAAATGTCAATGGATTTTTCAAATTCAATCTATTTCCAAAAGCACTATAAAATGCAATTTTTAAATATTGCTCATCAGACATCCAATTTAAAAACCCCATTCTATCTATTTTTCCATATATTCTTTTAATTAAACTCTTTTTTTTCATCGTTGCTCACTTTCTACACACTCACGGCGATTTATTTTAAGCAATATTCCCTACTTGTCCTGAGATACATTGGAATAAGAATCAGTGCTGGATAAACTGCACTTGATTGCGCTGTTGCAGTATTAAAATATAGAAACACAAGCAAAGCAATTAACACCGTATCACCTTTAAGCTTTTTCAGCGGTGCAAAAATCCAGTACATAAGATAAGCCAAAGGGACAACACCCATAATCGCTCCGAATTTAAACGGCCAACCTCCAGCACCTGCTAATTCATTCAATTTATAAAAGGAATTCCACTTTTCTACTCCCATTCCCAATGGACACTTTACCATCGCCAGAAGTGCCATCGTCAAGCTGGCAACCCGGTACTGACCTGTACTGTTCTCTGCAACTAAACTGAATTGATTATTATTTGTAAACAGCTTTGAAAGAATTGACACATATATCAAGCTATTAGTTCCTCGTGTAAAGTAATCTACCGAAAGAACAATAGCTCCAATTCCAACGGCTGAAATCACATAACCTTTCCAATTAACTTCAATAATTTCCTGATCACTAGCTCTTCTTTTAATAAGCACAGCCATAAGAATTGCAAGATATCCTAAATATCCGGATGTCGATTGTGTCGTAATAAGGCAAATGCTTAAGATGAAGAAATATGCTTTCCGTCTTTGCGGTTTGATTTCAATATATTGCGAAAAAAACAGCAAAATACATATCGCAGCATTTATAACCATTTGGTAAACACCTGGTTCAGAAAAAATGCCAATATTTCGATGCCGATAAACCTCTAAATAACTATAAATCAATTGCCCATATCCAGGTAAATTCGTTACAGTTCTGTATCCTTCATAATCATATGTTATACTGTTGTTTCTTGTAACAAATCGAGTGAAAATCATTTTCGCCAAATTAATTCCCGCTAATTGTAAGCCCCAAAAGAACATACTTATCACAGCAAATACAACAACTGTCTTCACAAATCTATCAAGAAATCTCTCATTATCAATTGAAATAGCAACTGCAACACACAGAATTTTAATTGCCATCTCGTTCCAAAAAGCCAATCCAATTCCACCTTGAAGCAACCGCACAAAAATAGTAAAGCCAAGAAGAACGAAAACACACGTTAACGCTTGTTTTGACAACATACTTTTTTTCAGCAACAGAAAAACAACCATGGTGGCTATGAGAATGTATTGTGTCACAATATTGCCATCAACTTTATATGCATAAAAATTTGAAGAGTTGCACAATAGCATTATGTATATCAGAAGATATTGAAAGGGCGTGCTCTTCTTTACTCTTAATTCCATCAGATTCCTTTCTTGCTCGCCAACTAAGGCTGCACATCTAATTGATTGGAATGTGTTTCTTCACTGAACCAATCGTTATTCATCTTGTATTAATTTTAACATAGTATTTTCTCAAAAAGTACTTTTACCATATATTTTATGCATACTCCAACCCCTTTAACCTCCCCTCTATGTTGCACATCTTACTTTTTCAGCAGTTCCTCATATATTGCCTGATACTTCTCGTTTTTTTCCTGCCAAGTATACTTTTCTGCTTTCTTTCGCGCATTTTTTCCACGTCTTGTTACTTCATCAGGATTAGCAATACATTCAAGAATAGCTTTTTTTAAATTCTCAACGTAATCTTCCTTCGTATTTCCTTCATAAAGCCAACCCGTGTCTTTATTAAAAAGAGTTGCTCCGCCAAACTTATTAATGGTGATAACTGGAATACCTTTTGACATTGCCTCCAATAAGACCGTGCCTGTCGTCTCTCGAATGCTCGGCATAATAAACACATTCGCACCTGCATATTCCTTTTCCATTTCCATATAGGGAATGGAACCCATGCAGTGCACATGCTCAGACAAGTTCAGGTCATCCTTACAGCGTTTACGCAGATGCTCAAGCTCTGCGCCATCGCCTACAACTCGAACCTGATATCTAGTTTCCTGCGGAATTCTAATCAAAGCATCAAAAAGGAAGTCTAATCCCTTTCGATATATCATTCTTCCAGCAACCAGAAAAACGCAGTCTTCATTTCTACCCTTTTCATTGCAAGTATCTTTAATATCATTTATATCTACCGCAACCTCAGTCACTGGTTCGTTACTTACATTGCAGTTCTGCCCCCCCCCACGAGGAATTCTTGAGTCTCTTTATTTGCAAACATAATATAGTCGCAGCGATTTAGTTTTCCAGTGATTCTCAGCTTAAAACGATACCAGCGATTTATCCCTGAGCGAACGACTTCAATGATTTCATGTCCCTTTGCATAATCTTTTAACCCATTAGGCAAAGACTCTCCTCCGCCAAGTGGCCCACAGACGAATTTAATATTTGTTATCTTTCCATAGTCTCCAATTGCACGGAACTCAATCGGCGTGATCTGATGAATAACGTCAATTTTCTGATCCGCACAGATTTTCTTTGCAAGAGGAAGTACCCGTCTATTCCACACATTAAGTCTTCCAGAATACATGAATCCCTTGAAGATTTTCTTGTAAAAACCCGGAATGTCAACATAATAAAACTTTATATTTTCAAGTGGGTGACTCTGCAAATATTTTTCGACCGGTTCACGTTGCTCTTCTTTTGTGATCACATAAACTTTATTTGTTTTTGAACTTTCATAAGGAACGCACCAACCGATTTTATCTTCACTTCCAGCAAAAGGGTTACATGAATAAGCTATATATAGAATATTCATTACTTTGTCTCCATCTGCTGTGCGATATCAGTATCCACGATTTCCTCGCCGGTCTTATTATAATGTCCCCATAACAGTGGGCACATATCAATATCAAGAATAGCATTTTTAACTTTATTCTTTATAGTCATGGTCTTTATTCCTCCTGTTATTTTATGACACTCTGTATCACACGATTCCACTGCTCCATTACTTTTTTTTCGTCCAAAGTTTCTCTTATTCTTTGAGAGCTCTGCGACATACTCATGCATAATGCAGGATCATCTGCAAGCATGCAGAGTTTATGGAAAAAAGCATTTACATCACCAACTGGAATCAACATTCCATTCTCTCCATCACGAATGTATTCCGCCGCACCACCGGGAGGGCAATCCGTACATACGGTAGGAAGACCAATCGCCAACGCTTCCAACATAGAATTAGAAAGCCCCTCAAAATCGCTGGTCAAAGCGAAAATACCTGACTTTGACATAACTTGATGGATGTTTTTTGAATAGCCAGGAAACTCTACCACTGCCTCAATTTGAAGTTCTAAACACAGTTTTTGCATTCTCTCAAGTTCAGGGCCCTTGCCGTATATTTTTAGCCGATACTCAGGATGCACTTTATGAAACAGAGCAAAACCATTAATAAGCATTTTCAGGTTCTTTTGCTCGGTTAATCGACAAGCCGTAATAACCGTCTTCTCATGATTTTCAACATTCCAATACGGCAAGTCATTGGTTAACGGATTGCCAATCACTACTCCATTTTCTCGGATTTTATCAGAAAAGTAATCTCTGGCATCCTTTGTCTGGAAGATTACTGCAGGCGAGCGCTTATAGCAATATTTACAAAAAAATGCATTTGATTTCTTGCGCATAACCTCTGCCGGATCAATCCTCAATGAATAAACAATCGGAGCAACCTTTAAAACTGACGCATAAAATGTTTCATTAATCAAAAATGATACTGCAATGTCACTATCAAATCTTTTTATCTGCCGTGCCACCTGTTCTGATCGAGAAATAAAGCGCATCATCTTATTCTTCTTTTTATAGTCGGCGTAGTAATACTTTACACGACTGTCAAGGTGATACTCACGTTCAGGAGAATAAACCGCAATATAAAGCACCTCGTGTCCAATTGATACAAAATAATTTGCTGTTATAGAAGCTACACGTTCAGCTCCTCCATCACTTAATCCATGTGCAATAATTGCAACTCTCATTTCCATCTCTCCTTGTATAATAGCCTTCCGGAGGCATTGGCCAATTCACAAGCGTTTTGCTCTGTATTTCTGGCAGAACTTGCTCCATCATTTGTCTTATATCGATATAACTACTTCACCAATGAATTATTTCTCAAAGAGTCTATCGGTTTTATGGCACTACAGAGTCCAACCATTATGAATTACTGCATACCTACACTTGTTCAGGGAGCTTAATCATGTCGCCAAACTTCTTATCCCACTCTTCCGGATGGAACTCATCAAATCCACTTCCATCAAAGAATGTCATTTCTCCGAAATATGCTTTACCATTTACTTCATAAAAATCCACACGCAACTCCACAGTGTTTTTAGCCAAGCATTCTGCTGCTTTCACCATTTGATCAAAGCTCTTTGGTTTGGATGGCAAGACTTTTGAATGCGGATATCCCCATGTAAAATCAAGCGGTTTAAAATTAATATCAAAATAATCGGCAGTCGTCTTACCAGATTGACGATTCGAGGAAATAAACAGAGCTTTTGCTATGCCATTAAACGTAAATATTTTATAATCTCGCAACTCTTTTGTTGTAGTATCTTCCATATACTGTTCTGCAATTATTCTTGGCTTAACTGCTTTATATGGATATTCTCTTCCTACTACGAAATAATTTCTTTTTAACGAAGCTTCTATCTTTTTCTTTGCCTTCGCCTTATCGAAATGGCTCTTGTCCTTACAAATAACAAGACCTCCGCTGTCATGAGTGCATTTTAAGACAAACTGATTCGGTAATTGATTAAAGTCAATCTCATCAAAAGAGTTCCATACTCCCAATGTAGGAATAATATATTCGTCTCCAATTCTTTCAGATGCCCATTTTTTAGCCTCGTACTTATCCACCATTTTACTGTATTCTGGATTCTGATTGTGAAGTTTTAGCCACTGCAATTTCTCATTAAATGTAACTGGATTGTTTAAATCCAGCCTTTTTCCCATCTTGGCCCAATACATTAATTTCAAATATGTTTCGTCATCAAAGCCTTTAATCCAGCCTTTAATTCCTATTTTATAAATAATCAATCTTGGCTTTTTCACCAGTTCAATTATATTCATTTTGTTACTCCTTCATCTGCTGTGCGATATCAGCATCCACGATTTCCTCACCGGTCTTATGCTTCAGCTGCTCTTTGGATGCTTCACTCAGACCGTTGTTGATCACACAGTTCATATCGCAAGTGCTGCACTTATCCAACTCCTCTTTGGTAACTTTGCCATCACGGTAATCACGGCAAATCTTCAGTTCATACATGCTGTACGGATGCTTGGTGAAGAGAGCCTTGAACTTATGAACCAGAACCCAAGTAGCGGGCTTCCAGATGTACTTGTGCATTGCCGGAGAAACAGAACCGATCATCCAGCAGTCACGGTCGCAGCAACGAACTTTTGCACGAACCTTCTCTGCTTCTGGGCTATTCCACAGCTCATCCCAAGTCTGATTGTTCAGGTTACCCATGACTTCCTTATCCTTGGTACCATTGCAAGGCATAACATCGCCATACGGGTCGATGAAGAAGGTATCAAAACTCATGTCGCAAGGCAGCAGACGCTTCTGGCCGTAGATGTAGTTGATCAGGCCGTGGTTGAAGTAAGCACGGAACCACTTCTTCGGGCTATTGCTACGGAGCAGTTCATTGACCAGATTCTCGAAGTTCTTTGCGACCATCGGACGGTCGTGGATGATGTTCTTTGCTTCAACGAAGTAGAAGCTGTTGTGTAGAGATGCTGTTGCGAACTCCATGCCCATCTCGTTGGAGATCTTGTACAGCGGAACCAGATCAGGAGCGTTCTTGTCCTGAACAGTCATGCCGAAGCCGACATCCTTCATGCCCATCTCACACAGCTTCTTCAGCGTGCCATACCCACGCTGGTAGCCGTTCTGCAGACCACGGATCTCGTTGTTGGTCTGCTCCAGACCCTCGATAGAAATACGAATACCGATCTGCGGGAACTCTTTGCACAGGTCAACGATACGGTCCGTGAAGAAACCGTTTGTGGAAATAACGATACGGTCAGACTTCTTGTACAGTTCACGCACGATATCCTTCAGGTCTGTACGGATGAACGGCTCACCGCCGGTGATATTTGTAAAGTACATCTTCGGTAGCTTCTTGATGGTCTCGATGCTGATTTCCTCTTCCGGCTTGGAAGGTGCTTTATATCGGTTGCACATGGAGCAACGAGCGTTGCAGCGGTATGTAACGATGACAGTGCCATTTAACTTCTTTTCTTCGGACATGATTAACTCTCCTATTGTTTACTCTCAATTATTTTTTCACACGACTAAATACTTTCATCAATGTATTATAATGAGCCTGCGGCGCAAATCGGTTTTCAAGCCGATTTCTACTCTCAGCTCCCATTTTCTCTACCAAAATATCGTCATCCAGCAAAGCAACCTTTTCGCATAGTTTCCGAGCATCGGCAGGCTTAAACAGATAACCATTAACGCCATCCAAAACAAGTTCTGGTAAGCTTCCGATGTTACTTGCAATAACTGGCTTTGAATACTGAAAAGACTCCAATGCAGTATTTGGAAGGTTGTCATACCAAATAGACGGAATCAGTGTGAACCGTGCACCTTTGATGATCTCTTCCAATTCCTCTCCGGCTTTAAAGCCCAAGAACTCAACATTTTTGATTTTCTTCTCTTTGATATATGCCTTTAACCTTTTTGCCTCGTCTGTTGTATCATCGCCCATTATTTTCACATGGCGATCCGGCATCATCTCATATGCTTTGACGACAGTGTCAACACCTTTTTCCTCTGTCACACGTCCAAAATACAGACCATATGTTCCAACCTGTGGTTTGCCGACTTCTGATTTGCTTGCAGTAAATGTCGGAATACAGGTGATTTTATTTTCATCGAAACCATTCTCAATCAGCTTCTTCTTTAAAAACTCAGACGGCGTAATAAATGCATCCACACCTTTATATACATTCATCGCCTTATGTACTTTCATAGAAAAAACTCGAACGACCGATGCAAACAGCGACCCCTTTACACATCTTTTCTTTATGCAGGTCCTATATCCCTTCGTAAGGCACTCTTCGCATGGTTTCTTGTTGTACATGAAATCAAATCTCGGGCACAGTAAAAAATAGTCTGACAGTCGCAGCACTACAGGAATTCCCATCTTCTTTGCACCGCAAATTACACTCGGCGAAAGTTTATTTACAAAATGGATGATATATACCAAATCCGGCTTTATATCTTTGATTTCTTTCTTAATAGCCTTCTCAACCTCAGTGGAATAAATACTGCGAGTCAGCATTTGCCAAATGACCTTTGGGGTCTTTCTGCATTCCTCAAAATATGTTGCATCGCGGCTTCCAATTGGCTCCACAAAATATTTTGAGTACTCTGTTTCAACATTTTTGTTAGAATGAATGGAGAACGGAATCACTTCATGACCATTATCTTCCAACATCTTCTTAATGTTGAACATATATTTTTCCGGTCCACCCGAAATAAAATATCTGTAGTTTACCAATAGAATCCTCATTATTATCCCTCACTATCATTATTTTTTCCCTAATATTTTTCTTATCTTCGTATCGTTCCCCCATATAGCCTTTGAGTCATATGGACGATCTGGAAATGCACCATACTGAAGCTTGATATCATATTTATTCTCTTTAATAAAACGTTCAACTCTATCTGCTAATTTCTCAGGTCTTCCAGAACAAATATTAATAATTCCCTGTTCATTTTTCTGACCAACAACGGCTGCAATCTGATCACAGAAATCCGGATAATCTAGGAAATCATACTGATTCTGCCCAAGTGTAAATGGAAACTCTTCTTTTCCTTCCTCTGCAGCTGCAGTGATTTTTGAAAAAATGGAATTTCCAAATTTGCTATTTCCAACTATGTAGTACCCTCTAAGCCATTGGAATACAGTATTATTCTGTTTACATACCATTTGAGTTAAATCCCTTAGAGCATTTTTACCAATTCCATATGGCGTTGTCGGATGGCATGGGGTATTCTCATTAATGCTCCCCTCATAAAAGCCTATTTCATGCATACTTCCCATCACTGCAATCTGTTTTACACCGCTACCTGCCATTTCTTTGATAAATTTGTAATGTTTAGGCAAATCATCGATGTGTGCGTCCGAATAGTGTACAAACCCATCTCTCCACGCCAAGTGCAGAAGCACATCTGGTTCTCCGAAGAACTGATACGGATTCTCAACATTGAACAAATTGCATGCGATCGTTTTTGCTCGATTATCGACGTTCTGAACAGAAAAGTCTGCTGCAACTACATCATGACCTAACTCTAATATGCTTTTTACTATACCTTGACCCAAATAACCATTTGCCCCTGTAACAAGTATTTTCATAACCGTTTATCCCCTTAAAATTTAAAAGTATCTTTCAGTCCCAACCACTTCTGGTCCTTGTCACTCAGGTTCAGCGCGGTACCATCTTCCAGCGTATAGCCCTCTGCGCTTGCATTTCCCTTATATTCGCCCTTCAACTCTGGCCACTCAATGCCGATCTCAGGATCATTCCAAGCCATTCCTCCCTCATCGTTCGGGTGGTAAAAATCATTGACCTTATAGCAAAACTCTGCTTCATCGCTCAGAACCAGGAAACCATGTGCAAAGCCCTCCGGGATGAGGAACTGCTTCTTATTCTCAGCAGACAGGGTCACGCCATACCACTTGCCATAGGTCTCGGAATTGCTTCTGAGATCAACAGCGACATCAAACACAATGCCACGTACAGCGCGCACCAGTTTGCACTGCGGATACTGCTTCTGGAAATGCAGACCGCGCAGCACACCCTTTGTGGACATAGACTGATTGTCCTGCACGAAGTGAATATCAATGCCAGCCTCCTTCATATCTTTTTCGTTGTAAGTTTCCACGAAATAACCACGGTCATCACCATGAACAGCGGGTTCAATAACGCAAAGTCCTTCGATGTCGCCTACATTTTTCTCAACTTTAATCTGTCCCATCTTTTCTCACTTTCTTACAAACATTCCTGCCTGCTCCATCTCTTTTAAAGACTTTTCATAGCCGGAATTATCATGCTCTTGTCCCTTTACCCAATCACAAAACTGAGTTAACCCTTCTTCTAAGCTCACAGACTGCTTAAATCCAAGCAAGTTTTCTGCTTTTGTTATATCTGCAACATTGTGTGCAATGTCACCAAGTCTGAAATCACCAGTAATGTTGATTGGACTTTCACTGTTATACGCTCTTTTCAAAATTTGAGTTATCTCTTTAACCGATGTTCCTACGCCACTGCCTAAATTGATTATTTCACCATTAGATTTTTCGTTGTTGAGCGCAGAAATCACCCCAGTAGCCACATCAACCACATTCACAAAATCTCTGCTCTCTAAGCCATCTTCGAACACATTGATAGGCTTATTTTCCAGCATCAACGAACTAAAGATGGACAAAATACCTGTATATGGATTTTTCAACGACTGTCCAACACCATACACATTTTGAAAACGAAAAATGGTGTAATCAACATTCAATGCCGGACACATAGTACGTAGCATCATTTCTTGTGTATATTTTGTAAATGCATACAACGAAGCCGGTTTTATAGTGCTGTCCTCTGTCGTTTTCGCCAATGTCAGCTTTTTACCACATTCTGGACAGTACATTCCAAAATCACCATTCTGCATTTGCTCTTTCTTACGACTATCAGGAAAAACTATGCCACAATTTGTACATGTATACTTTCCTTCGCCATATACAGATCTGGAAGATGACAAAACAATTTTCTTCACATGGCATTCTTTACCTAATGAAGAAATTGCCTGCAAGATATTAGATGTACCCATAACATTCGTCTCGTTATAGAGATTAATCTGGTACATTGATTGTCCCGTTCCAGTCTCTGCTGCAAGATGAATGATATAATCAGCTTCTTTTACCAACGGCGATACCGTATCAATCTCGGTAACGCTTCCCTTAACAAACTTACATTTCCCATCAATTTTTTTATAAAGATAAGAATTCCGTGGATTTTTTCCATGAATCTGTTCCGTCAATGTATCAAGTACAGTGATATTTTTTACTCCTGCCTTATTTAACTGACAAACAATTTCAGAACCTATGAATCCTGCTCCACCAGTAATTAATATATTATTCATCTTCATTCCCTCTATTAGCGATTGCTGTACATTTTCTCGTAGTAGTTCTGATACTCACCGCTTATGATGGTCTCCCACCACTCACGGTTATCGAGATACCACTGGATGGTCTTCTTGATGCCATCCTCAAATTTAGTCTCCGGCAGCCAGCCCAGCTCGTTGTGGATTTTAGTCGGATCGATGGCGTAACGCATATCATGACCCTTACGATCACCAACATGGGTAATCAGGCTCTCCGGCTTGCCCAGCTCCTTGCAGATGATCTTCACAATCTCGATGTTCTGCTTTTCGTTATGGCCGCCAACGTTATAGACTTCACCAACGCGGCCCTTGTGGATAATCAGGTCAATGGCCTTGCAGTGATCTTCAACATACAGCCAGTCGCGGACATTCAGACCCTCGCCGTAAACAGGCAGCGGCTTGTCAGCCAAAGCATTAGCGATCATCAGCGGAATCAGCTTCTCCGGGAAGTGATACGGGCCATAGTTGTTGGAGCAACGGGAAATGGTCACAGGCAGCCCGTATGTACGATGGTAAGCCAGAACCAATAGGTCAGCGGCGGCCTTGGAGCTGCTGTAAGGAGAGCTGGTATGAATCGGAGTCTCCTCTGTGAAGAACAGGTCAGGGCGATCCAGCGGCAGGTCACCGTAAACTTCATCGGTAGATACCTGATGGTAACGCTGGATACCATACTTGCGGCAAGCGTCCATCAGCACACTGGTACCGATAATATTGGTCTGAAGAAAGATGCCAGGATCTTCGATAGAACGGTCAACATGAGATTCTGCCGCAAAGTTAACTACGATGTCTGGATGCTCTTCTTCAAACAGTTTGTCCACTGCTTCGCGGTCGCAAATATCTGCTTTCACAAATCGGAAATTCGGGTTATCCATAACCGGTGTCAGCGTGGACAGATTACCTGCATAAGTCAGATTGTCAAGACAGATGATCCGATAATCCGGATACTTCTTCAGCATATGGAACACAAAGTTACTACCAATAAAACCAGCGCCGCCGGTAACAATAATATTCATGATCTATTCTCCTCTACACTTTCCCTAATTAATACAGGTGCTCCTGATACTTGCCGTCCATGACATCTTTCAAATACTGACCGTACTGGTTCTTCTTCATAACCTCATAGACTTCCATCAGTTCATCCTTGCTGATCCAGCCATTCAGGTATGCAATTTCTTCCAGGCAAGCAATCTTACGGTGCTGATGCTGCTCTACAGTCTTCACGAAATTAGTGGCATCAACAAGGCTCTCGTGTGTACCAGTGTCCAGCCAGGTAAACCCCTGTCCCAGCAGTTCCACATTCAGAGAACCATCTTCCAGATAAATACGGTTCAGGTCAGTGATTTCCAGTTCACCACGTGCAGAAGGCTTCAGGTTCTTTGCAAACTCGACCACACGGTTATCATAGAAGTACAGGCCAGTTACACAGTAGTTGCTCTTCGGATGCTCCGGCTTCTCCTCGATAGAAATAGCCTTACCGTTCTTGTCAAACTCAACAATTCCAAAACGCTCTGGGTCGTCCACATAGTAGCCAAACACGGTTGCACCCTTGCCACTCTCGGCGTTTTCCACTGCGGCAGTCAATCTTTTCTTTAATCCATGGCCAGCAAAGATGTTATCGCCCAACACCATAGCCACAGAGTCATTGCCGATGAAATCAGCACCAATAATAAAGGCCTGTGCCAGTCCATCTGGTGATGGCTGAACTGCATAGGTCAAATTCACACCAAACTGGTGTCCATCACCCAGCAGGTTCTCGAAACGAGGTGTATCCTGCGGTGTGGAAATAATCAAAATATCACGGATGCCAGCGTTCATCAGAACGGACATCGGATAATAAATCATCGGTTTATCAAAAATAGGTAAGAGCTGTTTGCTCGTAACTTTCGTTAATGGATACAGACGAGTGCCCGATCCACCTGCTAAAATAATGCCTTTCATTCTGTATCCTCCCTCGTATCCGCTTAATCTCTCTGGAAAATATCTCTCGTGTAAACCTTTTCTTTTACATCATCAAGGCACTTGTCATAACGGTTTGCGATAATGGCCTGACTCTGCTTCTTAAACTCATCCAAATCATTGACCACAACGCTGCCGAAAAACTTTTCACCGTCTTTCAACGTCGGCTCGTAAATGATGACAGTTGCGCCTTTTGCCTTGATGCGCTTCATGACACCCTGAATGGAACTCTGGCGGAAGTTATCGCTGTTACTCTTCATTGTCAGACGGTAAACGCCGACAACAACTTCTTTTTCTTTGCTCTCATCCCAGCTGTCATTTGCTTCATAAGCACCTGCAATCTCCAGAACACGGTCAGCAATGAAGTCTTTTCTCGTTCTATTACTTTCAACGATAGCCTCAATCAGGTTCTCCGGCACATCAGCATAGTTGGCAAGCAGTTGCTTGGTGTCCTTCGGCAGACAGTATCCACCGTAACCAAAGCTGGGATTGTTATAATGAGTGCCGATACGAGGATCAAGGCAGACACCATTGATGATCTGCTGGGTATTCAGCCCCTTCATCTCGGCGTAAGTATCCAGTTCATTGAAGTAGCTGACACGCAGTGCCAAATAAGTGTTAGCGAACAGTTTAACAGCCTCAGCCTCAGTGAAGCCCATGAACAGAGTATCGATATTCTCTTTAATAGCACCTTCCTGCAGAAGTTCTGCAAAAATGTGTGCAGCCTTTACCAATCGTGCATTTTCTACATCGGTGCCGACGATGATACGAGAAGGATAAAGATTATCGTACAGAGCCTTGCTCTCACGCAGGAACTCTGGGCTGAAGATGATATTATCGCAGTGGAACTTCTCACGAACACTTGCTGTATAGCCAACCGGGATGGTGCTCTTGATAACCATGATAGCTTCCGGATTGTACTCGATGACCAGCTTAATCACAGCTTCAACTGCACTGGTGTCAAAGAAATTCTTCTTGCTATCATAGTTTGTCGGTGCAGCGATAACTACAAAATCAGCATCAGAGTATGCTTCCTTTGCATCTAATGTTGCCGTCAAGTTTAAATCTTTTTCTGCAAGATATTTTTCAATATAGTCATCCTGAATAGGAGGTTTTTTGTTATTAATCAGATCAACTTTTTCAGGAATAATATCTACAGCTGTCACTTGATGATGCTGGGAAAGCAAAGTTGCAATAGACAATCCGACGTAACCAGTTCCAGCAACGGCGATTTTCAGTTCTTTAAATTCTCTCATAATGTTTATCTCCCATTATCTTGTAATCAGTCAAATATAAACAAATCTATTTTTTATTTATAAAACTCAGCGTACCACTCAGCGAAGTTCCTCAGGCCTTCACGCAGACTTGTGCTCGGCTTGTATCCAAAGTCGCGCTCCAGTGCGCTGGTATCTGCATAGGTCACAGGCACATCACCAGGCTGCATCGGGACAAGCTCTTTGTGTGCCTCAAAGTCATAATCTTCCGGAAGCACCTTCGCTCTTACTAATTCCTCACTCAGAATCTGCACGAAGTCCAGCAGATTCTCCGGATTCTGATTGCCGATATTGTAAACTGCATACGGCGGAATCGGCAGACCATCCTCGCCATTCTTTTTGTCCGGTGCCTTCTTCATCACACGGACAATGCCCTCGACAATATCGTCTACATAGGTAAAGTCACGCTTGCAGTTGCCGAAGTTGAAGATTTTAATGGTTTCACCCTTCACCAGCTTGTTGGTGAAGCCAAAGTAGGCCATGTCAGGACGGCCAGCAGGACCGTACACAGTAAAGAAGCGCAGACCAGTGGAAGGAATGTTGTAGAGCTTGGAGTATGCGTGTGCCATCAACTCATTAGATTTCTTTGTGGCTGCATAAAGGGAAACTGGGTTGTCAACCTTATCCTCCGTGCTGTACGGAACCTTCTTGTTGGAACCGTAGACGGAGGAAGAAGAAGCATAAACCAAATGTTCCAGGCTCTCGCAATGACGGCAGGCTTCAAGGATATTGAAAAAGCCGACCAAGTTAGATTCCACATAAGCATCCGGGTTGGTGATGGAGTAACGCACACCAGCCTGTGCCGCAAGGTTAACGACCACAGACGGCTTGTACTTCTCGAAAAGCTCCATGATCAGTGCCTTGTCAGCGATGTTGCCTTTGATAAAAGTAAATGTGGGATACTTGGCCAGCTCATTCAGACGGAACTCTTTCAGTGCCACATCGTAGTAGGCATTCATGTTATCGATGCCGATGACCGTAGCAGAAGGAGCCTCCTGATAAATTCGCTTCACAAGGTTGGAACCTATAAAGCCAGCTGCACCTGTGACTAGAACTGTTTTATTCTCTAAATTAACTATACTCATTGCATTTGTCTCCTTATTTTTTGAAGCCTATATTTTAAGTGTCACTACCTCTGTTCAGATGAAGCACTTCCAATGTATTGTTCATAAACCAGAGTGCTCCATACAAACGCAGGTAGTGATACTGAAAGTTCTTATGATAA
>ERZ772863.1083-NODE-1083-length-26126-cov-6.912010_pt1 | contig 26126 bp, 20 predicted proteins | sample MGYA00512134_ERZ772863 | MGnify/ENA primary metagenome ERZ772863 (study PRJEB29015, sample SAMEA2737659) | human gut metagenome | biome: human gut; feature: human-associated habitat; material: faeces | place: China | collected 2012 ...
CCCATGTTTTCGTACGGTCAGCGCAGTAAATGCGCAGACCTACTGAACAGTTACGGAATATCTATACTTAATAGAAGGGCGTCCACCGGTCTGGTAATCGATCATGCTGACCAGTTCGTTGGTTTCGACTAAGTAATTTAAGTACCGCCGGACTGTAATACGGGACAAATGAACCTGTTCCGAAATCTGTTCGCTGGACCAGACCTCCTCCGGATGTTCGGAGAGGAAGAGGCGGATCAGTCCAAGGGTGCGTTCATTTAGGCCCTTTGTCAGCGGAGCGCTCTGGGAGGAGACATCCGGGACGGAGAAGAGGCGGTCGATCTCCGCCTGTCCCAGATCAGAAGCGGACGCCGATGTTTTCAATTCCTCCTGACGTTTCGCAAATCGTTCCAGGGCAGCTTTGAAACGGTCATATTCAAATGGTTTGACGAGATAATCGGTGACGCCGCGGGAAATAAGCCGGCGGACGGTCTCTGCGTCGTTGGCAGAGGTTACCATGATGATCGCAGGGGTCATGCCAGCCGCGTGGAGCTGGTCGATAAATTCGTCGCCGTTCATCTGAGGCGTGTAGTAGTCGAGAATAATCAGGTCAACCGTGCAGTTCTGCAGATACTGCAGGGCAAGGATGCCGTTTTTGAAAGTTGCCTCCACGTGAAAAGAGGAGGTCAGCTCGACGTACTGTTTATTGATGGATGCAACCATCGGATCATCTTCTATAATAATGACTTTATACATTAGATTCTGTCTCCTTTCGGGTAAATGTCAGGGTGAAGCAGGTGCCCTCGCCAGGCTCTGTGTCGATATCGATGGTTCCACCGTACTCCTCCATCAGCTCATGAACCAGGAAAAGCCCGGTTCCGCGGTTCTCGCCCTTGGAGGAAACACCTTTTTCAAAAATATGATCGAGCAGCTCCGGTTGTATGCCGCGCCCGGTGTCCTCGCAGGTGATGATGTTGACGTCTGGGCGGCAGTAGATGCCGATGTGGATCTCGCGCGGACTTTCAGATGCGTTAATGACATCCGGACTGGCGGTGTGATCGTGGCTTAGCTCTTCAATGGCATTTTCCATCAGATTGCCGAGAATGGTGACAAATCCTTCCACCGGGATCAGCAGATCATGGTCGCGGCAGGTGCTGTCGGCGCTGACCTGCAGGCGGATGCCAAGCTCGGCGGCGTGCATCATTTTCCCGATCACAAGCGCACAGATTTTCGGAACGCGGATGCAGTTGGCTGTCTCACGGACGGACTGGCTGGAGACAAGGCTGCTGTTGGTGATAAAATTCATCGCCTGCTGAATCTCCCCGGTCTGTAGGTAGCCGAGAATGATGTGCAGCTTATTTAAAAATTCATGGTTGAACGCGCGCAGCGTGTCCAACATATTGTGGGCGCCGGAAAGCTCGTCGGAGAGACGCAGGAGGTCGGTGCGGTCAAATAAAACGACCAGGACACCCCGGCGCGCCTGTTTGCCGCGTCCATGGATCGGCACCTCCTTGACGATGAGCTGGCGTCCGGCGAAGCTGATGCTCTCGTGCGTTACACTTTCGCCGGTTTTTATGACCTGATCGAAAGCGGTCTGTGGAAACAATTCCTGAATCGTTAAGTGGGTGAGCGGAGGTTCGTTTGCAGGACGACCGAGTATCGTGGAAACTTTCTGGTTGGCAAAGAGAATTCTGCCGTCCAGATCGGTTGCGGCAAGTCCCTCGTCGATCATATTCATTACCTCATCCTGGCGGGTATAAATATTGACGAGTTCTTCCGGGTCATATCCCAACAGGGAGTCGCGCAGCAGGGAGAACATTGTGTGCGTCAGGGAAATGCTGACGATCATCATGATCAGGAATATAATTATATAAAAGAACAGCAGACTGCGGTGCTGGGCTGACAGAGTAGCGGTGAACAGGGAAACCATCACAAAACCGACGATCTCTCCGTCGCTGTTTTTTACTGCGTGAAAGGCGCGCCGCTGCATGCCGTGCGTGCCGTAGCCGGTTGTGATATATGGATCACTTCCTGCCAGAATAGCGTCCTCGTCACCTGCCACGTAGGAATCGCCGGTTTTCAGACGGTTCGTGTGGTAAAAGCGCAGTCCGTTTTTATCACTGATGACGATGACATTGATATCTGGTATATTCGAAGAAAGAGAATCCAGGTCGCGGGTCACGGTGGAATCAGGATAGCCGTTTTCCAGCATGGCGGCGACATCCGGAATTGCAGCAATATAAGAAGCAGTACCGCTGATCAGCTTGTCCATATCCTTTCGCTGCCTGGAAATATCAAAAAACAGAGTAAAACCGAGTGAGATGAGCACCAGGGTAGCGGAAAGGAGCAGAAAGGATCGGTACAGATTCTGTTCCAGCGCTGATTTTCCTTCCTTTATCTTCATATATAAAACCTCCGGAATTTATTTGATGTAGGAAATGAGTTGATCCGGTCTGCAAAATGTGTAAACCAAAACGATGATTAAAGTTATTATAGTAAAAAAAGAAACGATCTGCAAGAAAGTGTGGAGGTTTACAAGGCGCTGGATGGCGAATTGCAAAGTGGCCGGGTTATTGTTCACGGGTAGGCACTTTTGGAACCGAAAGTGCCGTAAGAAAACGTGGTGGCAGCAGGAATTTGCCGTATTCAAATGCGAAGCCACGGAAAAAGGTTGAAAAACAAGAAGAGATCGATTAAAATGAAAATAGTTCGAATTAGAGCATTTGGTTAAAAAATTATGCAAAATTAAGGCTGTCAGCACAAAATTCCATTTAAGGTATGACAATCCGTCGAAGTTGTGCGCAGCAAGAGAGAAAATACTGAATATTTGCTGCAAAATTTACAAAAAACCACTTGCTATTTTAGGAAAAGTTGGGTACAATACAAACAGGGTTGATTAATATTTAACAATCATGAAGATGAATTTCTAGGAGGAATGAGATCATGGCAGTAAAAGTTGCAATTAATGGTTTTGGTCGTATTGGTCGTCTGGCTTTCAGACAGATGTTTGGCGCTGAGGGTTACGAAGTCGTAGCTATCAACGATCTGACAAATCCGAAAATGTTAGCTCACCTGTTAAAGTATGATTCTGCTCAGGGCAGATACGATGGACATACGGTAGAGGCTGGCGAAGATTATATTGTAGTAGATGGCAAGAAGATTACTATCTACGCAAAGGCAAACGCTGCTGAACTTCCGTGGGGCGAGATTGGTGTAGACGTAGTTCTGGAGTGTACCGGATTCTATACATCCAAGGCAAAAGCACAGGCTCATATCGATGCAGGTGCTAAGAAAGTCGTTATCTCCGCACCGGCAGGCAATGACCTTCCGACTATCGTATACAATGTAAACCACAAGACACTGAAACCGGAAGATAAGATTATCTCCGCAGCATCCTGTACAACTAACTGCCTGGCTCCGATGGCTAAGGCATTAAACGACTATGCTCCGATTCAGTCCGGTATCATGTCCACCATCCACGCTTACACAGGCGATCAGATGATTCTGGACGGACCGCACAGAAAAGGCGATTTAAGAAGAGCAAGAGCAGGCGCTGTCAACATCGTTCCGAACTCCACCGGTGCTGCAAAAGCGATCGGTCTGGTTATTCCGGAATTAAACGGCAAGCTCATCGGTTCCGCACAGCGTGTTCCGGTTCCGACTGGTTCCACTACTATTCTGACAGCCGTTGTTAAGAAAGCTGACGTTACCAAGGAAGCTATCAACGAGGCTATGAAGGCAGCTCAGACTGAGTCCTTTGGCTACAACGAGGATGAGATCGTTTCTTCCGATATCGTAGGTATCCGCTATGGTTCCCTGTTTGATTCTACACAGACTATGGTATCTCCGATCGGTGATGACTTATATCAGGTACAGGTTGTTTCCTGGTATGACAACGAGAACTCCTACACAAGCCAGATGGTTCGTACAATCAAATACTTCGCAGAGCTGGCATAATTTTATCGATTCGATAGAAAATCATAAGGATTCAAGATGGGTCCGGTCCTCGGTCGGGACCGGATCCATTTTTCTTTATTTCATAGGAAATAGCGTCCTATGAAACAAAAAACGCTCCGCGAGGATGCGCACTCGCGCGAAGCAGAAACATGTCGCAAGCGACCGCGCTCGGCGCGAGAATGTGCCAAGGCACATTCTTTTTCAAATGTAAAGGAGACAGGATATGCTGAATAAAAAATCCGTGGATGATATCAATGTAAAGGGCAAACGCGTTCTGGTACGCTGTGATTTCAACGTACCGTTAAAAGAAGGAAAGATCACCGATGAAAACCGTCTGGTGGCAGCGCTTCCGACGATCAAAAAACTGATTGCGGACGGTGGAAAGGTAATTCTCTGCTCTCACCTCGGCAAACCGAAGGGAGAGCCGAAGCCGGAGCTGTCTCTGGCACCGGTAGCCGTTCGTCTGTCTGAACTTCTGGGACAGGAAGTGAAATTTGCAGCCGATCCGGAAGTGGTTGGACCGAACGCAAAGGCAGCCGTTGAGGCGATGAAGGATGGCGAGGTTGTTCTGCTTGAGAACACCCGTTACCGTGCCGAGGAAACCAAGAACGGTGAGGCGTTCAGCAAGGATCTGGCATCCCTGTGTGATGTCTATGTGGACGATGCATTTGGTACTGCACACCGCGCACATTGCTCAAACGTAGGCGTGACCCAGTATGTGGACACCGCAGTAGTTGGTTACCTGATGCAGAAAGAGATCGATTTCCTTGGAAATGCAGTAGATAACCCGGTCCGCCCGTTCGTTGCCATTTTAGGCGGCGCGAAGGTAGCCGATAAATTAAACGTTATCTCCAACCTGCTGGAGAAGTGCGACACGCTGATCATCGGCGGCGGCATGGCATTTACCTTCTTAAAAGCACAGGGCAAGGAGATTGGTAAATCCTTAGTCGATGATACAAAGTTAGATTATTGCCGTGAGATGGTAGAGAAGGCAGCGAAGCTTGGCAAGAAACTGCTTCTTCCGGTTGATGCAGCTGTAGCAGCATCCTTCCCGGATCCGATCGATGCACCGATCGAGGTACAGAATGTATCGGTTGACGCTATCCCGGCTGACACGATGGGACTTGACATAGGACCGGAAACTGCAAAGCTGTATGCAGACACCGTAAAATCTGCTAAGACAGTTGTATGGAACGGACCGATGGGTGTATTTGAGAACCCGACTCTTGCACAGGGTACAATCGCAGTTGCAAAAGCACTGGCAGACACCGAAGCGACCACGATCATCGGTGGCGGCGATTCTGCAGCAGCGGTCAACCAGCTTGGATTTGGCGACAAGATGACCCATATTTCTACCGGCGGCGGCGCTTCCCTGGAATTCTTAGAGGGAAAGGAGCTTCCGGGCGTAGCGGCAGCGAATGATAAATAAATAAACAAACAGAAAAGAGGAATAGAATAGTCATGGCTAGAAGAAAGATCGTAGCAGGCAACTGGAAAATGAACATGACGCCGTCGGAGGCAGTAGCTCTGGTAGAACTTCTGAAGCCGCTCGTTGTTTCGGAAGATGTAGACGTTGTATTCTGCGTACCGGCGATTGATATTATCCCGGTTGTAAAAGCGTGCGAGGGAACCAACATCGCAGTTGGCGCTGAAAATATGTATTTCGAGGAGAAAGGTGCTTACACCGGCGAGATTTCCCCGAATATGCTGACCGATGCAGGCGTTAAATACGTGATTATCGGACATTCCGAGCGCAGAGAATACTTTGCAGAGACCGATGAGACGGTCAATAAGAAGGCACTGAAAGCATTTGAGCACGGTCTGACCCCGATCATTTGCTGCGGCGAGACTCTGACCCAGAGAGAGCAGGGCATCACGCTTGACTGGATCCGCCAGCAGATCAAGATCGCATTCCAGAATGTGACCGCAGAGCAGGCAAAGACAGCTGTGATCGCATACGAGCCAATCTGGGCGATCGGTACCGGCAAGGTAGCGACCACCGAGCAGGCTGAGGAAGTGTGCGGCGCGATCCGTGCGTGCATCAAGGAAGTGTACGATGAGGCGACCGCAGAGGCGATTCGCATTCAGTATGGCGGTTCCGTATCCGCAGCATCGGCTCCGGAGCTGTTTGCACAGCCGGATATCGATGGCGGTCTGGTAGGCGGCGCATCCTTAAAGGCAGATTTTGGAAAGATTGTAAATTATAAATAAGAGATGAGCAAAAGGGGGCTGTCGCACGTGTGAGGCGTGGCAGTCCCCTTTTTGCCAGTAAAAAAGAAGGTGAAGGTTTTGAACTGAAACAATCAAAATTGTTGGTTCATCCGGTTGTTTCAGAAAAAACGGTTCATTTTATGGAAGGAAAGGAAGAAGAAAGAGATGAAAAAAAAGCCAACCGTATTAATGATTCTCGATGGATATGGCATGAGAGATACCTGTGAGCACAATGCCGTGTGTGAGGCGAAGACACCGATCATGGATCAGCTGATGAGCCAGTGCCCGTTTGTGCGCGGCAATGCCAGCGGTCTGGCGGTCGGTCTGCCGGACGGACAGATGGGTAACTCGGAGGTTGGACATTTAAATATGGGTGCCGGACGTATCGTATACCAGGAGCTGACCCGTATCACGAAATCAATCGAGGATGGCGATTTCTTTGAAAATCCGGAATTTCTGGCAGCCGCAGACACCTGCAAGAAGAATAATTCCGCCCTGCATCTGTTCGGACTGGTATCAGACGGCGGCGTTCACAGCCATCTGACTCATTTATTCGGACTTCTGGAGTTTGCAAAACGTCAGGGACTTAAAAAAGTGTATGTGCACTGCTTCCTGGACGGACGTGATACACCGCCGACCTCCGGCAAGGAGTTCGTAGCAGAATTAGAGAAGAAGATGCAGCAGCTTGGCGTCGGCGAGGTGGCTTCCGTGATGGGACGCTACTATGCGATGGACCGTGATAAAAACTGGGATCGTGTCCAGAAAGCTTACGATGTGCTGACAAAGGCAGAGGGCGAGAAAGCAGAAAGTGCGTGTGCAGGCATTCAGGCATCCTATGATAAAGAGGTAAACGATGAGTTCGTCGTACCGTTCTATGTAGAGAAGGACGGAAAGCCGGTTGCCACGATTCAGGATGGCGATTCCGTCATTTTCTTCAACTTCCGTCCGGACCGTGCAAGAGAGATCACCCGCGCATTCTGCGATGAGGGATTTACCGGATTTGCGAGAGAGAAGAAGCTTGACCTGACGTTTGTATGCTTTACCGATTACGATGAGACAATCGGGAACAAGCTGATTGCGTTCAAGAAGGAAGAGATTAAGAACACATTTGGAGAGTTCCTGGCGGCGCACCATATGACGCAGGCACGTATCGCCGAGACCGAGAAATATGCACACGTAACATTTTTCTTCAACGGCGGCGTGGAAGAGCCGAACGAGGGCGAGGACCGCATTCTGGTTCCGTCTCCGAAGGAGGTTCCGACCTACGACCTGAAACCGGAGATGAGCGCACCGATCGTGTGCGATAAGCTGGTGGAGGCGATCGAGTCCGGCAAATATGATGTCATCATCATCAATTTTGCAAACCCGGATATGGTAGGTCACACGGGCGTGGAGTCGGCTGCGATCAAGGCGATTGAGACCGTCGATGCCTGCGTAGGACGTGCAGTTGAAGCCATCAAGGCAGCCGGAGGCGTTCTCTTTATCTGCGCCGATCACGGTAATGCAGAGGTGATGGTCGATGAGGCAACCGGCGAGCCGTGGACCGCTCATACGACCAATCAGGTACCGTTTGTCCTGGTCGGCGCTGACCCGGCGTACAAGCTGCGCGAGGGCGGACGTCTCTGCGATATTGTGCCGACGCTGATTGAACTGATGGGACTTGAGAAGCCGAAGGAGATGACGGGAGAGTCGCTGTTGGTGAAATAGGGAGAATTTTCGAATATATTAGGAAAGTATAAATATAACCGTCAATAAGAATCGGGAAAACTGCCATAAAGCAAGAAAAGATCATGAACAGAGAAATGGTCGGGGCTTGTTTTGTGGCAGTTTTTTGTTCACAGGTAGGAATTTTCTGAACTGAAAATCCCGTGAAAATCCCGTTACTTCTCTCTTCCATTTCATAAGAAAATAGGATAAAATAAAACCATCTATGTGAACCGCTCGGAGGCTGTTCCAGGGCAGACATTTTTAGAAAAGAAAGTGTTATGCGGAAAGGAAAATAGGATGGCAGCAGATTCACAGGGAAAACAGGAGGAAACAAGCATGAAGGTAGCGGTTGTTACAGACAGCAACAGCGGAATTACACAGGCACAGGCGAAAGAGATGGGCGTATATGTCCTGCCGATGCCGTTTATGATTGATGGAACCGAGTATCTGGAAGATATAAATTTGACACAGAAGGAATTTTACGAGCATCTGAGCGGGGATCACGATGTGAGCACATCCCAGCCGTCCCCGGAGACGATCTTAAATCTCTGGGAAAAACTTTTGGAGGAATACGATGCAGTTGTGCACATTCCGATGTCCAGCGGGCTTTCGAGCTCCTGCCAGACGGCAAAGATGCTGGCAGAGGATTTCGACGGAAAAGTACAGGTGGCGGATAATCACAGGATTTCCGTGACCCAGCGCCGTTCGGTGCAGGATGCGCTTGACATGGCGGCAGCCGGCATGGACGCGGAGGCGATTTGCAAAAAGCTGGAAGAGACAGGTTTGGATTCAACTATTTATATCACGGTTGACACATTAAAATATCTGAAAAAGGGCGGTAGAATCACACCAGCGGCAGCAGCGCTCGGAACACTTCTCCGTTTAAAACCGGTTCTGACGATACAGGGCGAGAAGCTGGACGCATTTGCGAAGGCGCGGACGATGAAACAGGCGCGTTCCATGATGATCACGGCGATCACCCGCGATCTGGAAAATCGGTTTGATGATATGACGGGAGAAAAAACGTATATTGATGTAGCGCATACCGACAATGATGAGATGGCGCAGGAGCTGGCAGCCGAGCTTCGGGAACTTTTCCCGGAGACGGAAGTCCGTGTAGAGCCGCTGTCCTTAAGTGTAGCCTGCCATATCGGACCGGGAGCGCTGGCGATTGCGGCAACGAAGAAGCTTGAAATCGGATCGTTGTTGTGAGAAACGCAGTTACGGAGCAGCATTTCGGGGTTAAAGTTCACAGCCAATGTCAGGAAGTTAAGCAACGCAAAGAGCGTGTGAACTGTAATCGTTCAGGACAGGAACATGAGAAGAATAGCAGAACATAAAAGAAAGATATGGAAAGCGATGGAGCACACGATTGGGATGCGAATCCCGCTGTTCCTCGCCTTTCTGATCCTGACGCTGGTTCCGCTTCTGGTACAGGTTCGTTTTACATCGGGGTATTTTTACCAGAGCCACGTGGAAGAACGGATGGCGGAAGCGCAGAACCGGTGTCTGATTTTAGCAAACAAGATACGCAGCAGTGATTATATCAATGTACTGCTGTCGGGAAATCCAAATCCGGCGCTGGATGCGGAACTTAGTACAACGGCGGATCTGATGAACGGAAGAATCGTGCTGGTGGACGACAGCTTTAAAATTTTGAAAGACACATTTGGTCTTTCCAGAGGGAAAACGCTGGTTGTATCGGATGTGTTAAAGGCATTTGACGGGGAAACTTCCAGCTATCTGAACCAGAAGAAAAAGTATTTCTATGTAGCGCAGCCGATTCAGGCAAAAAGCATGGATGCAGCGCCGATCGATTCGGATGTGGCAGCCGGAAATGGGAAAAATACGGCAGGCGTGCAGGGAGTCCTTCTTCTGATGGCGTCCACGGAAAATTCGGTGCTTTTGCAGGAGAAAATTGTGCAGAAGACGGGATTTTTGCAGCTCGTTATGTTCTGTTTTATTCTGATCGCAGATTTATTGGCGGCGGCTTGCCTGCTGAAACCATTCCGCCGCCTGCAGCAGCAGCTCGATATGGTGGCAGAGGGAAATCTGGATCAGGATATTGATGTAAAAACATATCGGGAGACGCGGGACATTTCGGAGGCAGTCATGCAGACCATCCGGAAGCTGAAAAACCTGGATCAGTCGCGTCAGGAGTTTGTTTCCAACGTGTCGCATGAGCTGAAAACACCGCTGACTTCGATAAGGGTGCTGGCGGATTCTCTGATGGGGATGGAGAACGCCCCGGCGGAGTTATATCAGGAGTTTATGCAGGATATTTCGGCGGAGATTGACCGCGAGGGCAAGATTATCGATGATCTGCTGACGTTAGTCAAAATGGATAAATCATCGCCGGATCTGAATATTGCCCAGACTTCGATCAATGGTCTTCTGGAACAGATTTTAAAACGTCTGACCCCGATCGCGAAGCGGCGGAACATTGAGATCACGTATGAGAGCAAGCGGGAAGTATCGGCGGATGTGGACGAGGTAAAATTGAGCCTGGCACTTTCGAACCTGGTGGAAAATGCGATCAAGTATAACCGCGAAGAGGGAAAAGTCTGGGTGACGCTGGATGCTGACCACAAGTTCTTTTATGTGAAGGTAGAGGATAATGGCGTGGGAATCCCGAAAGAATTCCAGGAGCGCGTATTTGAGCGTTTTTACCGTGTAGATAAGGCGCGCTCACGCGAGACAGGCGGTACCGGGCTGGGGCTTGCGATCACGAAGAATATTATTCTTCTTCATCAGGGCGCGATCCGCCTGAAGAGTGAAGAAGGCAAGGGAGCAACCTTTACGGTGCGGATTCCGTTGAATTATATTCCGTAGACAGCGTGGTTCTGGGCGGTTTAGAGGTTCGAGATGGTTGCTGGTGCTGTAGTGTTCGAATATTTCGGTGTTTGAATGCTGTCGTGTTCGAATGTTTCAGTGTTTGAATGTTGCGGTATTTGAGTGTTGCAGTGTTCGAATGTGAGGTCAGGGAAATGTCTATTGTGAGATAGATTGCAAAATAACAACAGGAAATAATAAATGGAGAAAATAAGAAAAAAAAGCTCTGGAAAACGGGCAGGAAGCGTAAGTTCGTGGCTGATCCTTTGCCTGGCATGTCTGCTTCTTCTGAGCGGATGCCGAAAAAAAGAAGAGGTGCATCCGACGGCGGGTGAGGACGGCGTCTATCAGATTTATTATCTCAATTCGACGCGCACGGGGCTGGCGAGTGTTTCCTATCAGACGGAGACGGCGGACGCTGAGATCCTGATCGGGGAGCTGGCGGGGCAGATCCTTGCGGCACCGGAAAACCCGGAGTATCAGGCAGTTTTAAGCGATAAGGTTGAATTCCTGGATATTAACCGGGACAATAACGTGCTGACGTTGAATTTTAATCAGGAATATATGAATACGAAAGCGTCGCGGGAGATTCTGTGCCGGGCGGCGCTGGCAAAGACCTTTACACAGGTTAAGGGAGTCGATTATATCAGCATTAATTGCGAGGGACAGCCGCTCCTGGACACACATGGAAACCCGGTGGGCGCGATCGCAGGAAGTGATTTTGTAGACAGTATTTCGGATGTCAATTCGTATGAAAAAGTAGAGCTGACCCTGTATTTTGCCAATGAAGAAAAAGATGGTCTGGTGGCAGAAAAACGGGAAGTATTTCACAGTATGAACACGTCGCTGGAACGCCTGGTAGTGGAACAGCTGCTGGCAGGTTCCCAGAATGGCGGGCTTTCAGTGATGCCGAAAAATACAAAGGTATTAAACGTATCACTGACAGATAATACCTGCTATGTCAACCTGGATAGCAGTTTTATTTCCGGGGATATCGATGTGGCGGAGTATATTCCGATTTACGCGATCGTCGATTCGCTGACAGAGCTTCAGACGGTAAATAAAGTACAGATCACGGTCAATGGCTCGGCAGATGTGACGTACCGGAATGTGATTTCGCTGGTGCAGCCTCTGGAGAGAGAGGAGAAGTATATTGTGAAGTAACTGTCAGACAGAATCTATATGCCATATTTGGAAGAGAGCAGCAATGGGATTTTGTTGATGTTTTGTAGAATACAGGAAAAGAGGAATTGAATATCAAACGACCGGTAATGTGGATGATGGTGGCTTTCGTACTTGGAGAGGTCGCAGCGTACCAGATGGGCATGACGGTGTGGTTTATAATTGCAGCAGCGCTTTTTTTGCTTGCAGTCATAAAAACAGCAGAAGGACGGGTAGATTCGGACTTTCAGACAGACGCAGAACGCGTCTGGAATTGGAAAGATCCGATGATGTGCCGTGTCTTTCTGCTGTTTTTCTGTTTCCTGGCAGGATGGGGACGGATGACGGTGGAAATGCGCCCGGATGCGCTGGAACGGATGGTAACGCAGAAGGGTGGTTCGGCAGAGGTGGCGATATCTGGAACACTGGATTCTATTTCGGAAAAAAATGGGTGGTGTACGATGATTTTGACGGGGGTGGAGGTAGAGGATGAAAGTGTAAGAAAGGTACTGATATCGTGTAAAAGCGATTTACTGGAGATGTGTGAAGAGAAAATTCTGCCACCCTGCGGAAGTCAGATTCATCTGACGGGAACTGCTGAGTTTCTGGAAGAAGCGCGCAATCCGGGGCAGTTTTCGTATCGGATGTATTATCGGGGACTAGGAATCAGAAACCGGGTGACGGCGGATCGGATTTTTATTTCAGAAGGAAAAAGTTCCCCTCTCCGAAGTCAGGCAGAATGCTTCCGGGCGTACACGACGGCTGTTTTTCAGGAAATCTGTGATCCAGAAGATGCAGGGATTTTCCAGGCAATTTTGCTGGGGGATAAATCTGGGTTATCGGAAGAACTGCGCGAACGGTTTCAGGATAATGGGATTGCACATATTCTGGCAGTCAGCGGGCTTCATGTCTCTTTGATTGGCATGAGCGTTTACAGCGCACTGCGTTTTTGGGGCATATCGTATGGATGGGCGGGACTGGGTGCTTCAGCGCTTCTTACCTTTTATGGTTTTGTAACCGGATTTGGAGCATCGGTATTCCGGGCGGTATTTATGGTAGAGGTGTCCTGTCTGGCGGCATATCTGGGGCGGAGTTACGATCTGCTGAGTGCGCTGTCGCTGTCTTTGATTTTGCAAGCGTGGCAGTCGCCGTATCTGCTCTTTTCGGCAGGATTGCAGCTTTCCTATGGCGCGGTTGCCGCGATTGGGCTGGAGACGGAGCGGCTGCGGAAAGTGGGAAAAAGGAGAAAAGAGCGGGAAGAGGAGGAACAAGAGAAAGAGAAAAAGAAAGGATATGAAACATTCATGCTCAGCTCGGCAATTCAGCTTTATACGATGCCGATTCAGCTGTATCACTATTTTACATTTCCGATATTGGGAATTTTTCTGAACCTGATCGTGATTCCGCTTCTCACGTATGCAGCCGGAAGCGGTCTGCTGGCGCTTGGAATTTACAGTATAGCGTTTGTGGGAGGAAAAATGGGGGGAATGGGCGGATGCAGCAGCATTGCGGGAGTGCTTTCGGCTTTTGGGGGTGCAGCATCAGGAATATCAGAAATACCAGAAATATTCAGAATAGCGGCAAGTGCATGTACGGGTCCGGGGCATTATATTTTTCAGTTGTATGAATGGCTTTGCATCCAGGTGGAACGCGTGCCGTTTCATTCCATCGTGGCAGGACGCCCGGAAATGTGGAAAATAGGGATGTTTTATGTGGCGCTGGGGATTCGATATGTGTGGAGTGTGGGAGAAGCAAGAGATAATTTAGAGAGAAAAGGGATTTTTCTGTTTCCAAAAGAATGGAATGCACCGGAAAAAAATAGTGTATTTATTGCTGTGGCGGTAGTCTTTTTAGTAGTTCAGCCTGTTCATGGCTTTCAGATCTGGTTTCTCGATGTAGGACAGGGCGACGGCGTCTTTCTGCGGACGCGGGATGAGGCAATTCTTTCGGACTGTGGCAGCAGCCAGGATAAAAAAATCGGGAAAAATGTGCTGGGACCATTTTTGAAAAGTCAGGGAATCCGCACGCTGGACTGGATTCTGGTCAGCCATGCGGATGCGGATCACACGAACGGGATCGAGTGGCTTTTGAAGGAGGAGGCAGATATCCGGGTGCGGAATCTGGCATTTCCGGCGGCGGGAAAAGGGCAGGAAGCATATAAAAAACTGGAAACTCTTGCGAGAAAACGGGGTGCGGAAGTCTATTATCTGCATCGGGGAGAAACGGTGCGGGCGAAAAGCCTGGCGCTTCGGTGCCTGTACCCGGAGTCGGGGGAAAAGCCAGTCGAGGAGCGAAATAGTCATTCACTGGTGTTTGATGTCACGTATGGAAAGTTTCGTATGCTTCTGACAGGAGATATTGGAGTGGAGGACGAAAGGAAGATTCTGGCGGTGGAAGAGGACAAAAAGAGGGAAAAAGTGACACTGTTAAAAGCTGCACACCATGGTTCGAACGGTTCCTCCTCAGAGGAGTTTTTGGAGTGCTTTTCCCCAGCTTTCACGGTGCTCTCGTATGGAGAGGGAAATACTTACGGGCATCCGGCACCGGAGGCGGTGGAACGTCTGGAACAGACGGGAACGGAGATCTGGAGAACGGCGGATTCAGGGGCAGTGAATGTGTGGACGGACGGGAAACGTATGTATATCAAGGGATATAAGAAACAAGATTATGGGAAGGAAAGAGATAAAAACAGATAAAAAACTAATTGTCAACTATATAAAAATAATAGGTTGACAATAGGAAAAGGCTATGTTATGCTTGCAATCAGTTCTGCATCTGTTTCGACTACCCGGGATCTGGAACGGCCGCTGCTGTTTTAGATGGTTGGAACAGGGGTTGCGGAGAGAAATTTATGTACATGTGCGAGAATAGAATGGCTTCGGATGCCTGAAATCATTCAGATAACCAAGGAGGAAAAAGGTTTGAAACACATGAAGACAAAGGATTTAGTTTTGTGCGCGATGTTTGTCGCACTGATTGCAGTGGGAGCATTTATCAAGATACCGGTTCCGGTGGTTCCATTTACATTGCAGTTTTTATTTACGATGCTGGCGGGTCTGCTTTTAGGTCCGGTCAACGGGGCGCTGGCGGTTGTGGTTTATATCGTATTAGGTTTAATTGGACTTCCGATTTTCACTCAGGGCGGCGGACCGGGATATATTTTCCAGCCGAGTTTTGGATATATCATTGGATTTGCGGTTGCGGCGTATGTGAATGGTAAGATTGCCAATGCCAAGACGCATCCGAGTTACCGGCGCCTGCTGGGAGCTAATTTTCTGGGACTTTTTATTGTCTATGCATTTGGAATGATTTATTACTACGTGATCAGCAATTTCTATCTGAATTCGCCGATCGGCGTAGGAGCGCTGTTTTTATATTGCTTTGTTCTGGCAGTTCCGGGCGATATCGTGCTCTGTATTGTGGCTGCCATCATAGGAAAACGGATGATTCCGCTGATTCAGGGAGGGAGACTTGGATAAAAGATGAGCAAGGGGATTTTTATAACAGGTACGGGAACGGATATTGGAAAAACGTATGTGACAGGATTGATTGTGAAAAAACTGCGGGAGAGCGGCGTGAATGCGGCGTATTATAAAGCGGCAATGAGCGGCAATGAGCGGCGTGCGGATGGAAGCCTGATTCCAGGAGATGCCCTGCAGGTAAAAACAATGTCGGGAATCGGGCAGCCGCTTGAGGAAATGTGTCCGTATGTGTACGAGACGGCGGTATCGCCGCATCTGGCATCCCGCCTCGAGGGCAACCCGGTCCAGATGGAACGGGTGCTGGAAGATTTTCACAAAGTCTGTGAAAAATATGAGTATGTGACGATGGAAGGAAGCGGCGGAATTCTCTGTCCACTCTGCATAGACGAGGCGGATATCCGTCTTTCAGAAGTAGTAAAAGCGTGCGGGCTTGGCTGCCTGCTGATTGCAGATGCGGGGCTTGGGACGATCAATGGCGTGGGGCTTACTGCCTATTATCTGAAACAACAGGGAATTGCCCTGAAAGGAATTATTTTCAATCATTATGAGACGGGGAATCTGCTTCATGAGGATAACCGGAAAATGTGTGAATATTACACTGGCATTCCGGTTGTTGCCTGTGTGGCGGATGGGGATACGGAGCTTTCCATGGATGTGGAGACGCTGAAAGGGCTGTATGCGTAAGACAGAAGATAAAGGAGAAGAAAAATGATCTGGTATCCATATGAACAGTTAAAAACAATGAAAGCACCTTATGAGATCGTGGATGCGAACGGGGTATATCTTTACACGAAGGATCAGAAGCTGATTGATTCGGTTTCATCCTGGTGGAGTGTGATTCATGGATATAAACATCCGGTGATCAATCAGGCAATTATTTCACAGGTAGAAAAATTTTCTCATGTGATGCTGGGCGGCCTGACGCATGAGCCGGCGCGCAGACTTTCAGAAAAACTGGCGTCCTGGCTGCCGGGCGATCTGGACTACTGCTTTTTTTCAGATTCCGGCAGCGTGGCGGTTGAGGTAGCGCTGAAAATGGCGCTGCAGTATTATATGAACCGCGGTGATGAGAAGCGAACGATGATTCTGGCACTGGAACACGCGTACCACGGCGATACCTTTAAGACGATGGAGGCAGGCGATGATGAGGACTACCATTTTGTGCTGAAAGCCTATGGTGCAAGCCCGTATGTGGTTCACATTCCGACTGAGATCCCGGCGCTGGAGAAAGCATTTGAACAGTATCATGACAAGTTGAACTGCGTGCTGGTGGAACCGCTTTTACAGGGTGCTGGCGGAATGCGGATGTACGACATTTCATTTTTGGAGAAGGCAAGAGAACTCTGTGATAAGTACGGCGTGCTGCTGGTTTTTGATGAGGTGGCAACCGGATTTGGCAGAACCGGAAACCGCTTTGTGGCAGATCGGGTGCTTCCGGATATTCTGGTTCTCGGAAAGGCATTGACCGGCGGTTACATTGGTCATGCGGCGACTGTGGCAAATAAAAAGGTATTTGATGGATTTTTCGATGATAACCCGGAACATGCGCTGATGCACGGACCGACCTTCATGGGGAATGCCCTCGCGTGCAGTGCAGCGCTTGCCTCGATCGAGCTGTTTGAAACGCAGAACTACATGGAAAAGATTCAGAAGATCGAAGCTATCACCCGTCGGGAGATGGAAGGATTTACCGATCCGAGAATCAGGGAGGTCCGCATGATGGGCGGATGTGTCTGTGTCGAGGTATATGATCCGGCAGTCCTGAAAGGGTATCAGGAATATGCGTACAAACGCGGCGTGTTCAGCCGTCCGTTCTTAAATTATCTGTACGCGATGGTTCCGTATATTATCAAGGAAGAAGAGCTGGTGCAGGTGCTTCAGTGCATGAAAGACTGGTTTGCGCGGGGATAGGTAACGAAGAAACGTAACCGTTCACAGGCAGGAATTTTCTGAACTGAAAATCCCGTTACTGGGAACACATGTGTGAACAGTGAAACATCTACATTAGAATAAAAATCTTAGAATAAAAAAAATTAAGTATTTCTTTCTGAATGAATTTCATTTATGATAAAAGGAATGGAGTATTGTTTTAAGAAACGATACATGGATTGTGTTGCCTGCGATTGTGAATGGATAGGACAGAAGCAATCAGAATTCTAGTATAAAACTTACATTCGGGGAGAAATTAATATGAAAGAACAAATGAAGAAAATAGCGCTGCTATCGCTGTCATTGATACTGACATCGGCGTATTCTGTTTCGATCGTGCTGCCATCGCTGCTGCAGCATTTCAGTGAATATACAACCGCACAGGTGGAGATGTTGATCTCAGCACCGTCGTTTGCGATCACTGTCATGATCGTGCTGAATGCATGGCTGTCGCGTTATATGAAAGACCGTCCAATGATTGTGGGCGGTCTGCTTCTTTTATCGGTCAGCGGCATGGTACCGGTGTTTGTACAGGAATATCCGGTGATGTTCGCGTCCAGGATTTTCCTGGGGATCGGGATTGGGCTCATTAATGCGAAAGCAATCAGCATTTTCAGTGAATATTATGAAGGCAGGGAAAAAGCGGCGCTGCTCGGATACCGCGGATCGGCGGAGGTGCTGGGAAGCGCGGTTATGACGCTGGTTGCTGGAAAATTGGTGTTGATCCGGTGGAATCTGGCATTTTGGGTGTACGCGCTCGGATTTGTGATTGTACTTCTGTATCTTGTATGGGTTCCGGGGAATATGGAGATGGGACAGAGTGCAGGCTCACAGAGTGCAGGGGCAGAGAAAGAAAGTCTGGAAGCGGAGGCAGATGGAAAAAGAGAATGCTGGAAAAAAGAAGTCCTGCCCATTGCTTATGCACTGTTTGCGGGATTTGTCATCTGCATCTACTGTTCCAATTCCCTGCGTGTCCCGATGCTGATTTTGGAGAAGAAACTTGGAACGGAGTCGGAAGCCAGCATCATTCTCACGCTCATGATGCTGATGGGAATAGCTGCCGGTGTTTATTTTGGAAAACTGACGATGTGGTGGAAGGAAAAATTGCCGGGGGTTGGATGCCTGATGCTTGGAGCGGGGATGCTTCTGACCGCATATGCGGGCAATCTGCCGCTGATTGGAATTGGCATTAGTATCGTTGGATTTTTCTATACCGTTCTGGTTACCTATTCCTTCCACCAGATTTCCGAGCAGATTCCGCAGTCTTCTATCAATACAGCCACATCAATCGTGCTGGTCGGCTGCAATCTGGGAGCGGCGTGTTCGCCGTTTGTGCTGAAATGGATGGGAAGATTCAGTGAGGGCGTGAGCGTGCCGTTTGTGGGGTATGCGGGGATGATGGGAGTATTAGGAATCGTTCTGATAGTAGTCACGGGAAGAAAGAAATAATACAGTAAACCAATAATAGGAATGACGGCAAAATCTGCAACCAGAACTGTATCGTACGGAATCTTCAGTTTAGAAAATTCAGAAAATTCCTACCTGTGAACAGTTATCTGAAATCGAACGTTTGTACTGATTTGTTCTGCTTTTATGTATACATTCATGAGTGGATTTGGTATAATAGAAATACTTAATGGGATTTTTTGTGTACTAGGAAATTCCTTGGAATCCCCTATTACACAAAAAGGCACATTCTTTATTTGTGAATTATATCAAATCAGGAGAAAGCAATGGATCATTTTGAGTTGGTATCAGAATACAGCCCGACCGGCGACCAGCCGCAGGCGATTGAAAAGCTGGTGGAGGGCTTCAAGGAAGGAAATCAGTTCCAGACATTACTGGGTGTAACGGGCTCTGGCAAGACGTTTACGATGGCAAATGTGATTCAGAAGCTGAATAAGCCGACGTTAATTATTGCACATAATAAGACGCTGGCAGCCCAGCTTTATTCGGAAATGAAGGAATTTTTTCCCAATAATGCGGTGGAATACTTTGTTTCTTACTATGACTACTACCAGCCGGAGGCTTACGTCCCGTCCACGGACACATACATCGAGAAGGATTCCTCTATCAACGACGAGATCGATAAGCTGCGGCATTCAGCGACGGCGGCGCTGTCGGAGCGGCAGGATGTGATTATTGTGGCATCGGTTTCCTGTATCTATGGTCTGGGAAGCCCGATCGATTACAAAAACATGGTTATTTCCCTGCGTCCGGGCATGGAGAAGGACCGCGACGAGGTCATTCACAAGCTGATCGACATTCAGTACAGCCGGAATGACATGGATTTCAAGCGAGGTTCGTTCCGGGTGCGCGGCGATGTGCTGGAGGTATACCCGGCGTATTCGGGCGGCGATGCGTACCGGATTGAGTTTTTCGGGGATGAGGTAGACCGGATCACAGAGATTGACACGCTGACGGGCGAGATCAAGGCGCAGTTAGGACATATCGCGATCTTCCCGGCATCGCATTATGTCATTCCGAAAGAGCGGATGGAGATTGCGGCAAACAATATTTTAGAGGAAATGAAGGAGCAGGTCGCTTACTTTAAGAGTGAGGATAAGCTTCTGGAGGCACAGAGAATCGCGGAGCGGACGAATTTTGATGTGGAAATGATGCGGGAAACAGGCTTCTGTTCCGGTATCGAGAATTATTCGCGCCATCTGATTGGCTCGAAACCGGGAGAGCCGCCGTGTACACTGATGGATTATTTCCCGGATGAATTTCTGGTGATTGTGGACGAGTCGCACATCACGCTGCCGCAGGTGCGCGGTATGTACGCGGGCGACCAGTCGCGCAAGAAAACGCTGGTGGAATATGGCTTCCGCCTGCCGTCGGCGCTGGATAACCGACCGTTAAATTTTGAAGAATTTGAGAGCAAACTGGATCAGATTCTCTGCGTTTCAGCAACACCGGGCGAGTATGAGGCGGATCATGAGCTTCTGCGGGCAGAGCAGGTGATCCGTCCAACGGGACTTCTTGATCCGCCGATTGAGGTAAGACCGGTCGAGGGACAGATCGACGATCTGATTTCGGAGGTCAACCGGGAGGTGGAGCGAGGGTTTAAGGTGCTTGTTACGACGCTGACAAAGCGGATGGCAGAAGACCTGACCGACTATATGCGCGATGCGGGAATCCGCGTCAAATATCTGCATTCGGATATTGACACGTTGGAACGCGCCCAGATTATCCGGGATATGCGTCTGAATGTCTTCGATGTGCTGGTCGGCATCAACCTGCTTCGTGAGGGTCTGGATATCCCGGAGATTGCGCTGGTGGCGATTCTGGATGCGGATAAAGAGGGATTCCTGCGTTCGGAAACGTCCCTGATTCAGACGATCGGCCGTGCAGCGCGAAATTCCGAGGGGCATGTTATCATGTATGCAGATTCGATCACGGATTCGATGCGGGCGGCGATCGAGGAGACGGAGCGAAGACGCGCGATTCAGCAGGCGTACAATGAGGAACATCACATCACGCCGACGACGATCAAGAAAGCTGTCCGGGATCTGATCACGATCTCGCAGGCAGCCGAACCGGTGACGAATAAGGTAACGAAGGATCTGGAATCGATGGATCGCCAGGAATTAGAAAAACTCGTAAAGGAACTGACGAAGAAGATGAATCAGGCGGCAGCCGAGCTGAATTTCGAGGAAGCGGTCGTGCTGCGTGACCGTATGGTGGAGGTCAAGAAAATGTTGCTGGATTTGGAAAATTCGTAAATCAGAGGGTGATTGGTATGGAATATGGCGCGCTGATGGAGATGGCGGTCCGGGCGGGGGAGATCATGCTGGCGAGTGGAGCGGAGGTCTACCGTGTGGAGGACACGATTCACCGTATTTTAAAGCATTCAGGGATTGCACGGGCAGATGTGTTTGTCGTGACGACGGGGATCGTGGCGACGATTGCGGATGCATCACTTCCGCCGCTTACCTTGGTAAAACGGGTGGAAAACCGGGCAACGAATTTGAACCGCATCTATCAGGTAAACAATGTTTCAAGGGAATTTTGCAGCGGAAAATTGTCTGTCGGGGAGGCGCAGGAACGACTGGATCGGATTGCTAATACGACATTATATGGATTCTGGAAGAAATGCATTGGCTATGCGGCAACGACGGGATTTTTTGCGGTGATGTTTGGAGGCGGTCCGGGCGAATGCCTGGTGGCGGCTGTCGTGGGAGTTGTTCTTGCGTTTGTCCTGCGGGCGGCGTCCAACCTTATGCTGAATGATTTCTGTCAAAATGCACTTGGCTCGTTTGCGCTGGCGGTTGCGGCGTATCTGCTGCGCCGTGGGGCATTTCTGGGAATGAGCCTGGATGTAGTGATTATCAGCGCAATCATGCCGCTGGTGCCTGGGGTCACATTTACGGCGGCAATCCGCGATACGCTGAATGGAGATTACAGTTCGGGAGTCGCGCGGATGGCGGAGGCAGTCGTGGTGGCGCTGGCGGTTGCGTCGGGCGTCGGTCTGGCGATCGTGGCAGTCCGGCTGGCGGGAGGATCGGTATGACAGAGATGATAAGAGAATTGATGATCCAGAGCGTGGGGGCATTTCTGGCGGTTTTTGGTTTTTCCCTGCTGGTCGATATGCCGCGGAAATATCTGGTTTATGCGGGCATTACCGGAGGTGCCGGATGGCTGGCGTACCTGGTATCGATGCAGGTGGGAACCTCGCAGGTGGCGGCGGCATTTTTTTCCAGTCTGGCAGCGGCTCTGCTGAGCCAGGTATTTGCACGCGTGTTAAAAGCGCCCGTCACGATCTTTCTGGTGGCAGGAATCCTGCCGACGGTGCCGGGCGCATCGATCTACCGGAGCGTCTATTTTCTGATACAGGGACAGACAAAATGGTACAATTTTTATCTGATCCAGACGATCCAGATAGCGGGGGCGATGGCGGTTGCCATCTTTATTGTGGATTCACTGTTCCGTCTGCTCCGGAATAAAGCGTCGTAGTGGAACTGGGCGGCAGGTAGAGACAGCCCTGAATCCTGCTAAAATAATAAATATGATCTGACAGGCGGTCTTCAGCGGGCACATCCGACTGATTGATCGCCTGAACCATTTCATTGAGTTCTTCCGGCGGAAGAGAGACGCTGCTGGGAGTGAGAAGCACTTCATGGATGCTGGACGGAAGGATAATCAGATCTTCGCCCAGGCTTTCGGCAAACTCTTTTAAGACGCGGGGATAGAGCATGCAGGCAGCGCCGTTGATGCCGCGCGAATTTGTCAGAACGTAGAGAGCGACCGATGGAAGAGCTTCCGTTTCAACGATGTCCTCCATTTCGAGCTGATTGAGGGTGGATTCGATGGAGTTGATGTGGTACGGCAGCATGCGAGGTGTATTTTCTTCCGCCAGTATGCCGAGCTCTTCCAGAGAAATATCCCACAGGGCAAGATGGTCGCTGTGTACCAGGGTCGTCATCTGCCCCTCCTCATTGTCAGTGAGGATCAGATAGAAAACGATCGCCAGATCGAGATACGGAATATGCGGGACGTGGGAGAGAAGCACCTTATTTTTAGCGGCGTGGATCAATTTGTAGGCAATCCGGCCGCGTACGGCATCAAAATCACGCAGTTCCTCGCAGATATCCTCCGAAAATCCTGGATTTGTCTCATACACCATCAGGATCTGATCGGTAATAATGGAGAGCGGCATCCCTTCCTCCGCTTCATTATAGTAGGCGTTCAGATAGACAGTCGGTGATAACCGTGAGCCAGGTTTCGTAAAGCTCAGCCCGTCGAGCATTAGTCCATTATTTTTCAGAACCCGCCGCAGGGAGACGTTGGCTTTTTTGTTGAGGCGCGTCTGCACCATCGACTGGATTGTTTTCAAAAAAGTTTCATAGACCATAGAGTACCTCCTGAAATAAAATTGCAGATAGGGGATGCCCGCTTGCTCATGTAGGTTATGAATTTCAGCAAAATGAGAAACAGTTTCCCCGTGTGAATAAGTTTTAAGGAATCAAATCAAGAAGCAGTCATGAAGTTTGAGATGTGAAGAAAGATTGCTTAGTGATTAAAAAATAAATAAAAAGTTCAGAGTTTTAGCGTTTACCTTTTGAGTGCGTAAGTATGAAAATGGTCATGGAAATCATCGAAAAAACTGAACATGAGAATCGCAGGAACCAGTAAGATGTGAAAAAATTGCCTGCATATAAAGAAGCAGGTGCCAAATGCACCGATATCATGATTATACTGGAAAATGGGAAGATTGGCAAGAAAAATAACAGGGGAAAAGTGAAGTTCTGGTTGCGGATTTGTTGCTGTTCACGCATACGTTCCCAGTAACAGTTTGCATGACGCTCATAATGTGTGAACGATGGTAAATAAAGAGATAAGATGGCGCGACTGCGAGATGAAAACTAATAGCTGGCATTCATGGTGGAAATAAAACTGAAAAATAACAAGAAAATACAAAATTAGTATTGACAAAATGCGACATATGTATTAGAATAAAACCATCAAAAGAAACAAGAAATAAAACAAAAAAAGAAGGGAGCTGATTCCACCGAAAACATAAAACTGGTTCAATTTTTTAATAAAAAAATTGAACAAAGGAAAACCAAAATCAACAAGTAAAAATCAGTCAATCATCTATCATACATATTTAGAAACAGGATTCGGTTTAGTGATATGACGAGAAAGTATCATTAAAAAGAAGCGTTTTTTAAAAGAGAGATAGATAAGTGAAAAAAGAAAAAAATAAGATTGAACGATTCAGAAATTGTTGAAAAAGGAATCAAAATTGAATAAAGGAAAAGTTCAAAGAAAGAGGTATCATCCAATGGACGAGATAGTTTAAAGGGTATCGATAAAATGTCAATTTATCGATACCCTTTTTCTGGTTCATGGAAAGGCATCAAGAAGGATCTTTTCTTATATAAATATCAAATCCCTTGCAATTCAAACGGCGGCGTGTATTCTTCTTTTGCGCTGCTTTTTTCCTGCATAAAGCCCTGTGTGAGTCCCAGCTCAATCGCGGCATCGACGACCTTCTGGTATTCGTAGCTTGTGATGCGACGGTTGATTTCCGGATATTTGCTGCTCTGGTAGAAGGGGGTGTACTGGCTCATAAGGCTTACCAGAAAATGCCCCTCCGGGAGGTTGTCGTGAATCCAGTGGAGCAGGCGGATGGAATCGTCTTTGTGTTTTGGAAGAACCATATGCCGCAGGATCACGCCGCGCTTCATGAGCTGGCAGGCCTGGCCATTTTCGGAGAAATCTTCCAATACCAGCGGACCGGTGTGCTTGATCATCCGTTTGACTGCTGCGGAGGCGACCGGAAAATAGTCCGGGGCGGCGGAATAGCGGGCGGACAGTTCGGAAGAGTAATATTTTAAATCCGGCAGCCAGATATCGATATAGGGAGCCAGCGCATCAACCGCCTCCAGCGTCTCATAACCACCGCAGTTGTAGACGATCGGGATGAAAAGCTGCGGTTTGACCCGTTTTAAGACGGGCAGTAGCGACGGAAGGTACTGCGTCGGCGTCACCAGATTGATATTGTGCGCGCCCTGTGCCTGCAGTTCCAGAAAAATTTCCTCCAGGCGCGTTCCGGAAATATCTTTTCCAAAGCCTTCGCTGCTGATCTGGTAGTTCTGGCAGAAACAGCAGCGCAGCGTGCAGCCGGAAAAAAAGATGGTACCGCTTCCGTGCAGACCGCTGATACACGGTTCCTCCCACGGATGAAGCGCCGCGCGTGCCGCCCGGATACCGGCAGGGCTGTGACACCAGCCCTGTTTTTTGGTGCGGTTGATCTGACAATTTCGCGGACAGCAATGGCAGCTTTCGTAGGAATAGGCGGCTGGTTCAGAGAACTGGACAGGCGAGCCGACACTTGAATTGGGTAGGGGAATATATGTGTTCATAGGTTTTGCTTCCTTTTTTTATAAGATTTTTTGTAAAGGTAATTCCTTCAAAGCTTTTTTACATAGTTCAAATCTGTGTTGAATCCGAAAAATCGATCGTTATAATGTATTTATTCTACTAAGAAAGATGAGCAGTGTCAAATGTGATTACATTTAATACGAAAGGGCTGGACTTTGCACTGACGGCACTGTTTGTAATGATTTTTACGGAACAGTGGATCGGACAGAAGCGCCATTGGCCGGCAGGGACTGTATTTTATATGATTCTGGTGCAGATGGTATTTGTTTAGATGCAGCGTGTTTTTGCCCCGTGTGCATTGCCTTCGGAAACAGTGCTTTTTGTTTCAGATCCGGATTTTCCCAGGATCTGGTTGATACATTTCCAGGCATCTGTCAGCCGGTCGAGGTTCCAGGCAGCGTTGGCAGGGCTGGTGGACGGCAGTTTGATTGCCTCAATGCCAGTCTGTTTACGGCAGAAGCGGTCGTACATTTTTCCGGACAGCCCGCCGTTTGTGTAAATCGCCTGGATGGAAGCGTGATCCAGGATAGAGGCGAGGTCGTTTGGAACAACATCGCGGATGGAACTGTCGCTGGATCCTTCGATGGAACAGCTGTGGATGGTGTCCCAGACGGCGATGTGGTTCCGCAGCAGAAATTCCTTCTTTTCCTCGATGGAGGATGGAACGTCTTCCTTTCGCAGGCGCGCTAAGAGCTTCCAGAAACGATTCTGCGGGTGCCCGTAGAAAAAACAGCTTTCCCGGGATTTGACCGACGGAAAGGAACCGAGGATTAGGATGCGGGAGTCGGCGTCAAAAACAGGTGGGATTGGGTGGATGATGTGGGATGGCATGGTGGAATCTCCTTTTTGCGGATTATTGTTGTCAATTATAATAAATACGAAATCAATTTTCGACTTTGATCTGGCTTCATTTGGTACATGGACATGATACTCACGAACCCGCGCTATCGCGCTCTACCGCCCTGCTTCGCAGGGCGG
>ERZ772863.1089-NODE-1089-length-26019-cov-6.517293_pt1 | contig 26019 bp, 36 predicted proteins | sample MGYA00512134_ERZ772863 | MGnify/ENA primary metagenome ERZ772863 (study PRJEB29015, sample SAMEA2737659) | human gut metagenome | biome: human gut; feature: human-associated habitat; material: faeces | place: China | collected 2012 ...
TTGTTGATACACTGCCTGTCAAAAAGTCGAGTTAATTAAAGGATGAAATACTAGTATTACGAAAGAGGGATGATGCCAATGAACACAATGGAAGTTCTTACACTTTTATTAGTTGTTTTTGCGGCTCTATCTTACATAGATAACCATAACAACAAAAAGAAATAGCATCCCACCGTCCAAAGTGAATGCTATTTCATAGTTGCAACTGAGGGCAAATCGGAGTCATATCCGATTCGCTTTCTGATTAGATTATACACTAGGGTACTTGTTTTTTCAAGTGCCCTTTTTAAATTCACCTAACTTTGTCATAATATTGTGGGTTATTTTCATTCTTTTCAATGAAGTATATAAATGGTGCAGTATCAATAAATGCCTTTTTATAATCTGTCATTCTCACGCATCTCCTTCATATATTCATCTACATGCTGTCCTCTTTCGCTTGGAATAACAAAACTATCCCAGTCAACAGGTGCTTTTTTCTGTGGGTAATTTAACAGAGTAACTATAACTTCTGTTCCGTCATAATTCCTTATATCTTCATCTTCAATAACAACAGTGTTACCCTGTACAATTCCCTTTACCGCTGCTAACATAAACATACCTCTTTTAAATTATTTGAAAGATATACTTCGTTTCGTTGGTGCTTTGTTTATTTTAGTCCTAAATATTCATTTGGCAAAATTGCCTTTATATCTGATGTAAAATAATCTGACACATTTCTTGTCACAATATATTCTGCTCCATAACTTTTTGCACATTCCATTTGCAAGCAATCCTCAAAATCAGAAAATTCCTCATTTGCAAGACCAGATAATAATTTTGCCTTGTCTATGCCCTCTACATCAAAGATTGTGCAAAGGTTTAATAATATTTCTCTTCGTTCCTTTGCAGTATAATCTTTCCTTAATATAAAGAACATATTGGAAATGGAATGAGCTGCTATACAACCTTTTGTATTTCCTTCGGTGCATGACAAAATTACTTTCTTTGCATCCTCAAAGAATGGCTCTCTTTCAAGCAGATAATCAAGTAATACATTGGTATCAATCAGAATTTTACCTACCATATTTATCTTCCCTATAAGAAGCTAATTCTGCATCATCATCTATAACAGTTCCCTTTTTGCGTAACTGTTCTAATCTTGCAAATGCCTCTTTCCTTTCCTTATTGGAATCATTGTATAATCCATTTACATCTTGCATAATCTGAATCACAAAGGATAATTTATCTTCGGGTACTCTTTCCAATAATTCAATAGCTTCTCTTCTAGTTGCTGTCATAGAACATACCTCCTTTAAATCTTTGAAATCCGTGTTTCATGGTTATATTTTCTAAGGCTCTCTCTCCATTTTTTCCTTTATTGCTTGCCTAATAAAACCAGCTTTCGTACATTTTTTTGCAGTGCAGTATTCATTTAAGGCTTCTGCTTCTGCATTTGGCATAGATAATTTCACTTGTTTATAATTATTTTGTATATATTTCTGATTAGCTCTTTTTCTTGCATCCGTAAGTGCCATCATTATGTCCTCTCTCTCCGTAATATATCTTATATATTACTATACAATAATCATCTAATTCAGTCAAATTTTAATGCTTCTCAACAGCCTATGTACAATTTTCCACTTTAAAGAATTACCAGCTTTCTTCTCCATCTGATACATAAAAATATCATTGATTCTATTCTCAAATAACTCAGATGCAATATTAGATTTGAAACGATTACAAGGATAGCAGGTGGCAACTAAATTTGAAACATCATCTATGCCGCCCATTGATAAAGCTACATGATCTAAAGACATTTCAGACAATAATATTTCCCTACCACATAATTGACAACGACCATTGTATTTTTCATATATTAGTTTCCGTGTTGATTTAGAATATTTCTTTCGCTTGATTTTACCGTCACTTCTTCGTTCAACCTCTACTATTCCATTCCTTTGCTCTTGTAGTTCAATTCTTTCTTCCTGAGTCAGCCTTTTCCATAATGTGCGATTTGAAAATGTATCATATACATAAAACCCCTCTGTTTTTATAGGTGCAATATTCATATATTTTATGGCTTCCCTTACAGTATTGTATTGTAAAGCCTGTTTAATATCTGTTGTCTTCCTGTGTTTGCCTTTATTATTTAAGTATATATAGTATATTCCATTTGTCAGTACAATAGCCATTATAATTCCCTTCTTTCTACTAAGGATGCGAATTTTTTTCGTATCCTAACTATATGATTTTTTATCTCTCGTCAGGAAAACATATTGTAGTAGCTGTATCTCCTGGAATTTGTGAAATATTATTTGTGATAATATAAATTTTGCCTTTTGAAGTCTGATAAGCACCTAAGAGATATAAATTGTCAGAATGTTTCAGTGCCTCATTGTTTACTTGTTTATCTGATTCATCCAAACAACCCCAATCTTTAACTGCATATCTTTGTAATGCGACTGTCACTTCAACAGCAAATCTATATTCTGCTGCCATATAGTAATTAACTGACTTTGTGGCTACCAATTTTCCTATATTAAAGAATTTTGATTTAATCATTTCTTTTTACCTCTCTTTTCTACATCAGACCAATAATACAAGCTATCTTGTAAACTGGATTCTTTGTTATCTTTTTCATATGCTCTGCCTTTTGTCTATGTTTGCATTCCATTCTATCCATAAAAAACATTTGATTATCAAGTTCCGTATATTCCAACATTTGCGTTGGTGTCAATGCGTTATATGGTGTTTTAAGACTTCTATCTATAATCTGATTTCCGTCTGCTGTTGTGATGATTCTAAAATTAAACATATTGTTTTCCGTCCTTTCTATGCTTCCATTACTTCTGTAACAATTCGCTTTACCTTGTCAAATTGTTTATATACTCGTTTCTGTTTGATTCCGTGATTATCCGCTATTTCCTTTAGTGAATAGCCTTCTACCTTGTCAGAAAATATTTTCCTTTGTTCCTCTGTCAATCCGTTTTCAATCTGCCGAATTAGTTCGTTATATTCTAATTCAGTGGTATTTTCCATTATGTATTGATTATGAATAAACATATCCACCACATCAAAACTGATGTCTGTTCCTGCTCCTGTACTTCTCTTTTTTGCTTTCTGTTTTCTAAAGTAAACAAATACTGCCCTTTTCATGTACATATAGGAAACCGCTTCAAAACTGCATTTCGCTTGTAATTGCGGATCATTTGATATATTTTACATACATCTAAAGGAATAGAAAAAATGTATGCTACTACTGATTTAGAAATAATAAAAGCTATTACAGATAGAATGATACAATTAAAAGCATATAAAGACAGCATAAACGCAACGACAACAACACAATTTAAAGTTACATATAAAGATAGAATAGTTTGTGATTTTATATTCTAAATAACATACAATAACATAATATAATTATAATACAAGGGTGTAACCGATAAAGTTACACCCTATTTTTTATATGCTCTATTGATATTTTTTATTGTATTTAGTTCCTACTGGTTCAGTAGGTTATAGTGTATCGGGGGTGGCATAAACTAAAAAAAGGATCTATTTTTCTCCACCGCCCTGTAGTTGGTTCTTCTCGACACGGACTTGAAAAATTTACCCCTACGATATTTTCAATCCTAAAATCTGTCGCTTTGAAATGAACGGAAGTATTATTTATAAAACCTCTATTACGGAAGTGGGATTTACAACACTTCTATTCCCACCTAAAGGGAAAATTCCCCTAAGTGAAACTGTTCCACTTAGAAGATAAAATTTTTCGCATACTTGTATGCGAAAGATTTTTATTCTTCAAGATGTGTCCATTTGGACACAAGGCGTTTAAAGTTTTCGCCACTTCTGGCGGTATCTCATGGGGAACGAAATTTAGTTCCCTTCAACTATTGCAAATATGAAACATCTCTAAACCGACACTATCTGTTTCAGATAACGAGCGTAAAATTGCGTTGTACTACTGTGAACTAACCGCTTTTTCGGAATCTGAAATTCCGATTCAGGTATGCACATAATGCACTTCCAAAATAAGATGTCCGAACAGGACACCTTACTTCCTTAACTTATCTACTAACTGTGAAACCAACTCCACAGATTCATCATCAAGATCAGTTACATCTACATTCCTTTTATCAGTCATACCAAGAAGATAATCTGTAGATACATGAAATATACGAGCCAACTTTATCAATGCTTCATAAGATGGATAACGGCTGCCTGATTCATAGGAAGATACAGCACTTATGGCTAATCCTATTCTATCTGCTACTTGCTTTTGAGTTAATTTCTTCTCAATTCTGAGAGAGCGTAATTTATCTCCCATGTTCACCAACTGTATCACCTACTTTCACTGATAGTGTATCAATTAGTATTTCCATATTGGTGAAACTGATTTCCTAGATACAGAAAAAACCACATTGAAATAGTTAATAATAAGTGCTATAATTTGGATGTATAGGAAAAATGTACGCTAAAAGGGGAGATAATTGTGAATAGTAATAATTCTGGAAGTGGAATTAAAGTAGTTCTACTTATTTTTATCATTTTAGTTGTTATTGCTATGTTTAAATCATGTACTGAACCAAGTGCTAGTGACAAATGGTATTCAGGAACATAAAGAGGCAATAGATACTTATAATGAAAATCATAAGGATGATTGGAAAGGGTATAAAGGTACTCGGCGCAATTCATGGGCTGAGGATCAAAAACTTGAACATGATGGTTATGACCCCGATGAATACAGACAAAAGCATGGGTATTAGTATAAGAGAAGGAGTGTGGTTAGAATGGTTGATTTAGTTGTAATATTAGTTCTGCTTGGAATTGCAGGCGTATCACTATTAGTTGTTAAAGGATGCGATGATTATGCGAAATCAAAAGGGGATGCATATTATAGAGAGTATAATAGACAAGTTAATGAAAATTTGAAAAAACAGGAATTTGGTAAGGGATATGGAATTAAATGTCCTAATTGTGGACAGCAGAATGTAAAATTCATATCAACCGCAAGTAGGGCTATTTCAGTTGGAACAGTGGGTCTTGCAAGTAATAAAATTGGTAAAACATATAAATGCCCTAAATGCGGATATATGTGGTAAATTAAACTAAAAATGAATAAATCATTATAAAAGAGGTCTACCTTAAACCAAGGTAGTCCTTTTTTATTGCATATAATAAGGAAAGGAGACACACATGAAAGTATTAGATAGATTAAAAATGGAGTTATCAAACCAAGCATATTTTACAGATGAGCAGTATATCCGCTTTCCTACATACCCCCATATCCTTAGCACAAATCAATCAAAATCAACTCAAATCCGCTTCAAAATCCATCATAGGTAAATTTGTTCATCTACGAATATACAAAGCAAAATCAACCTCAAATTCATTGATTTAAGCAAGCACATATGACATAGGTGGGGGTACTCTTAAACCTGTGGAGATTAAGTACCTGTTATATATCAGTATAGGTATATTATTGATTCATAAATTGTTCAAGTACAGCTCTGATCCTCGGATCATTACCAAGTGCATTGTCTGGTAACTTTTTCTCCACAACTCTTTTTGGCACTTTATTTTGTTTCTTCGGTTTAGATTTAACAGTTTTTGATTTAACTGATTTTTGAGTTGCCCTATTCTGACTTTTCTTCACTGATTTTCTGGATGCTTTAGCAAGTTTTTCATTATATCTCGCATCTGAAATAAAATCAGCACACTTTGTATATCCTATACAGTCCTTATTAAATTGTACAGACTTTGGATTAGTACATTTCCAATATTCCTTGTAATGACATACTTTCTTTTCTTGTTTACAATATGCCAATGCTTCATAATGTGTTTCTATGTATGCTGATACGCCCTGCATCTGTTGTACACTTGCTTTCATATGCCACCAGCTTTCTTATTTCTTTTTGCTACCTACATATAAAATTGCAGATATAATTGAAGAAACTGCAAATATTCCAAAAGCTAACTTAAATGCGAATAAATATGTTATGGCTTCATATCCACCTCTACCATCTGGTATCTTAAATATGAATGAAATTGAAATGAAATACGACAATATTGTAAGCAAAATTGGTATTACAATATGAATTACTATTCTCTTTTTGTTCATAGGTCTACTCTCCTATTTGTATAATCTAGTGTTTTCTATTTTATCTTCCATTCGGTTTCCAAGTATAACCACAATTCGCACAACGATTAACAGTTTTGCTTGAACCGATAGTTCCCCAAAACCAACTTACTCCTCTCGCACCTGTTGTAATTGCAGTTGAATTACATTTAGGACATTTAGGTACATTTTGTTGGGATTGTTGGATAGCTTCCCTGTGATCATCTTCCCATGTAGAAACTTTGCCATTGAATACAGGTGGAATTTTACCTGATTTTGACCATTGCTCTACTATTTGATCTGCAACTTTCATATCGAGATTTGTTTTTTCTGCCATTTCCATTTGACATAACTCTAATAAATCCGAATCTATTAATACGTTTTTATCTAATACAAATGAACAATCTATATCAACACCATTTATAATGCAATGATTTTTTTCAACTAATGGATATCCGCAATGTGGACATGATACAGCTTTATCAGATATTTTATTTCCGCATTCAGGACAATCTATTAATGCCATATTTAATCCTCCTATCAAAACCTACTACCACAATTTTTACATTTCCAAGTCTTGCCTATATCTCCTGCCCCAAAGATTCCAAATAATCCAATTTTGGTTGCTTTCGTTACAGTGGAGATTTTAGACAGATTAGCACTTCCGCATATTGGGCATTTAGGTGTGTATGTTTGTTGTGGATTATTAATTGGAATTTCATTATGAAAACTTGTGTAATCAACATATCTCTCTGCTTTTTGTTTTTCCAATTGTAATAAATAAGATGATATTTTATTAAATCCACAAAAAGAGCATTCTCGTACTGTATCTGAAATTTCATTACCACATTTAGGACAATTTATTTTTCCCATTTTGTTTCCTCCAAAAGTTAATTAAGGTATTTATTCTTAACTAATTTCATTCTACTACACTAAAGTAATAAATACAAGATTCAAACACTTGTATTTAAAAATAGCATGATATTCAAAACACAAACTGATGATTTTGGTAGAATAACAACTGGCATTAATAAAGACCTTAAATCCTCTTTTACGGGAATGTTGAATGGTGATTTCTTTAAAAAGCAAAGTTTGTTTTCAGATAGTGATATAAATGCAATAAAAGCTTATAATGCAGAGATCAATAGATGTGTCACATCACAAACTGCATTTTATAGAACAATGCAAAATGCATCAGTGGAAGCTCAAAATATTGTTGCTGCTGCAAATGGAAATACAGTTGCTTTAAATAATTTGACAAAAGCTTCTAAAGCCGCCGAGCTTGGTATGAAAGCTCTCTCTGTAGCAGCTAACATAGCTCTGACTTTCATAGTCTCAGAACTTATAAGCGGAATATATCAATTTGCACAAGCTTCAAAAGACATTGCAAATTCAGCACAAGAAATAGGCTCTAAATTCAAAGATACCGAAAAAAATATTATCAGTTATAAGAAAAAAGTCGAAGAATTACAAGGTACAATCAATGACTCATCCTCTTCTATAGATGATGTTGCAAAAGCTAGAGAAGAATTGATGAAAATTATTAGCAAAAAAATAGGGCATATCAGATAAATCAATATCCAATATACCCTGCTTTTAATCCCACAATGAATTAAACCATTTTGAAAACAATTCAAACGCCTTATTCTTACATTCTTCTCTGTATTTGCTCAATGCTTTTTCTTCTTCATAATACTTTTCTTCAATATCCTTATATTCTAATATTTCACTAGGAAAATGTAAAACTCTGCCAAAGCTATCTTCTTTTCCGTCTTCAAGTTTTTCTCCAAACATACCATATTTTTCTTCAAATTTATGCAGTATATCTTCATGCTCTGCCTGATATGGATTTTCTTTTTGACAAGTTTCTTCATTCATTTCTCTAAATAGGAATATCATATCGTCCAGAATCTTATCCCATTCTGCATGGCATTCATCATTGCAGGAAATTCCCTGTTCATCCATATACTCTGTTCCCAAGCAACTTGGACTTCCATGTTTTGTATCTTTGAATTGTTGCAACATATCTGGCATTAGATTCATAAACCAACAGTCAATGCTCCATAAATCCTTATCGCAATATCCCTTTATCACTCTCTGGAAGCTGTATTTTATATTTCTAAACACCAAACCAGGTATTTTCCACGGTCTTTTTCTTTCATACCAAAAATCTGTTTTATTCCATACATTATCCATTGTATAGCACCCTCCCTCAAAATAGTAATATCCCCGTCAATGACGAGGATATCTTCTATACTGGTATGTAACACCTTGCTAAGAATCAGTAAATTGTCCAAACTTGGTAATGATTTTCCCGAAAGCCATTTATATACTGCCTGTGGATTTTCAAATCCCATAACTTCCTGTATATCTTTCACTGTATATCCATTGCTCTGTAATAGTTCTCTGATTCTTTCTCCTGTTGCCTCTTGTTGGATTGATAAATATATAGGTTTCATAATGCTCCTCCTTTATCCATCTTCCATCCCGATACACAAATACATTTTAGCAATGATTATACATCTTTTCCAGTATATTTTTACTTAATTCCTCTCAAAACTATTGATATTATTATATTACACATTAATGTATTACCTGTCATTAAACGGTTGGTTTAATATATTTCCTAACCCTCATACGGACTATATGGACGAACCTCATATTTAACCAATGCATCAAATAACCTGTCTGGTATCTTATCTCTATACCTCAAAGCCAATACCCTAATGTCTGATTCCTTGAATAACTTATACTCTTGAAATGCTTCTTCCTCTGTGTTCCAATAATGTAATTTAACCAACTTATCATGTCCAAATGGCATAATCCTTGCAAAGAATTTTTCTCTCGTCCTATCATAATCAACACCGATAGCATAAACTTTTTTGCTATAAGGATTACGTCTCTTTGTAGCACTTGCTAATGCAGAATTTATAGTCTCAGGCAATATACAGCATTTATCTGGTGCATACTCTTTATTACCACGATTCAATAAATCCTTGTCAACTGCCATGCGTTCACCATCACACTCATAATAGTTAGCAGAATACCATTCAGCAAAAGCATCTCTATTATTCTTCCATTCATCACACATAAAAGCATCATCATAGCAACGATTAACAAATAATGAACTTCCACCATAACATCTTGAATAGATGCCATTATAAATATTATAGGCTGGATTGCCCTTGACGGTATTGTAATCATAATATTCCTGTTCACGTCCAAGCTCTGCAACTGTCTTAATATGCTTCCTAAATAATTCATATTCCTTTGTTGTAACATAAATAAGATTCTTGTAATAGTTATTATTCATATTTTCGTCTATGTGCCATATTTTATTGCATCCTGTCGGCTTTATTAAGAAATGTCTTGCAACAAGTATCTCTGGTCTTGTTTCTTCATGTACTGGCGTTCCGTCAACGTCATAAGTTACTATCGTCCAATGTACACTTCGTTTAGGATTTCCACTATCCATTTTATGAAATTTCATAGACTTATCTTTTCTCATATTATTCGTAAGCCTGCCATGATTTGAAATCCAGTAATTTTCTGTATCTTCCACCTGTACAAATACTTCATCATCACCAAGTAACTCAATACCAGTTTTCTTTGTGTCAAGCACTTTATCATCTGATAATTTTATGTAATCTCTGAACTCTTTTCGTTCTAATTTTCTTCTGTCTTTGATCTTTATGTGAGCCATAATTCCTTTTTCTCCTTATAAATTATAAACTATATGGGGCAGCAGAATAACTGTTACCCCACTGTTTATTATTCAATCTCAATTTTATAATTCAACATAATCTCATTGTGTCACCCCTCCTTCCTTATACTCTGACTGTATATCCTTGACTTTTCAAATATGCAACTGCATCTCTTACCAATTCTCCATTATCAACAGTATTTGCCATTGTTTCATCCCATACATGAGGTGTATTAGTTGCTAAATTCTTTCCACCATGCAGACCTTCATTCGCCCATGTTGCAACTTGTTGACCAGTCACACCATAGTAATTACTCATATAGTCTACATCAATATAAACCGATGCTACCGCCTTACCTCTGACAATTCTTGCATCAACCTTAAAGCCTGACCTCAAGAAGTCATACTGTCTGCGATAATAAATTGGATCATATGAATCGTAATATTGTTGTAGTAAGAAATTCAAAGTCTCATATACTCTATTCGCCATTTTATCGACCATTTCTTTTAACATCGGTTTTAATACAATTTCTAATTCATCCATATTATTTATTACCCTTGCCATTCTGTCTTTTCCTTTCTGTTGCTTCTATTACAGTTACATCTTTTGCATTATAACTACTTCTATCATTTACAAATGCTCTAAAGAATACATAATATCCTTTTTCAATATGCTCTCCGTCCAATTTAGATTTATGGATAAAATATGAGTTACCATCTTCTCCACGGATAAATCCATATCCTTTATTATCAAAATATCCTGTCACTGTTCCAAACATCAAAAATCCTCCTATTTGTTAAAATTCTTCAAATGAAATCACGATTTCAAATATAGTGTTATATAGTGGCTTAAATTCACTTATACAGCTTAAATCCAGCTTGTATTCCCCTTTATGTCTATTTCTTTGTCTTTGAAATTAAGACACTAAAATAAACCCATATACTCATATTTTTACAAGCATATAGGCTTATGCAGATGTCCAAATATCTATCCGTTACATGTAGCTCACAACCCCTCATTCATTGTTATAATCATATCATCCAAAATCAGGTTTTTATAATGCATAAAATATATACACTGAGTGGTACCGAAATAAAGGCTATAATTTCACCATCACATCTTCCACCGCCTACGACCAAAAGTGGATTCCCGGAAGAAATATTTTTAAAAACATTTCAAGAATAGTTGATAATATTTTTACAAATTATATTTCAAGACCTAATGTAAGACAGCCTCTTTTTACGCAGTACTGCGATGGCAAAATGGTTTCCTGCCCTGACTGGATGCGTCAGTGGGATTCAAAATATCTTGGCGACCAGGGATATTCTGCCATCGAGATACTTCGTGCATTTTATGGTAATTCCGTTTATATAAACAGCTCAACTGAAATTTCAGGAATCCCATCTTCCTGGCCCGGTTATGATTTAACAATAGGTGCATCCGGAAGTAAAGTTCTGCAACTGCAGCAGCAGTTAAATGTTATAGCCGATGCATACCCTCTTATCCCCAAAATCTCACAGGATGGTATTTATGGTGAAAGAACTGCCGATGCCGTAAAAGTATTCCAAAAAGTGTTTGGACTGCCACAAACCGGAGTAACGGACTTTCCGACATGGTATAAAATTTCTGAGATTTATGTTGGTGTCAGCAGGATTGCTGAAATGGCTTAATCTCATATGTAAAGAACATGTAAATTTTTTCAAAATGCGTGTAAAAGCACTGGTTTTTTTTCCTTCATTAGCATAAAATATATACAATATTAAAATACTTAAGGAGGGAGCATATGGCAGTTACTATTTTCGCAGCAATTGATGTAGGTTCGCATGAAACATCAATGCGCATTTATGAAATTTCAAAAAAATATGGTGTACACGAAATCGAGTATGTTCACCATACAGCCAGACTCGGTCTTGAAACGTACTCTACCAAACACATTAGCTATACTACCATAGATAAATTATGTAATATATTAAACGGTTTTTCAAATAAAATGAAAGAATATGATATACATGATTATATGATAATTGCTACCAGTGCATTGCGTGAAGCCGACAACAATTTAATTGTACTCGACCAGGTAAAGCAACGCACTGGCTTCTTAATAAAGATACTTAGCAATTCTGAACAGCGCTATCTTTGTTACAAATCATTAGCCCTTAAAGAAAATTCTTTCCACAGCCTTATAAAGGAGGGAACGCTTCTTGTCGATGTCGGTGGCGGCAGCATCCAGTTATCTCTCTATGACAAGAAAACTTTAATTACAACGCAGAATATCATGCTCGGTTCTCTGAGAATACAGGAAGTTTTACAGGATATGCAGTATAAGACAGACAATTACCAGAATCTTGTATACGACTATATCTCCCACGGACTGCATACTTTCGTGCAGCTTTACTTAAAGAGCCGTAAAGTAAAAAATATTATTGCAATGGGAAATCAGCTTCAAAGTTTTGTCAAGTATATGACTCTTCATCATTTTGGCACCCTCAAATCTACCGATGCCAGATACGAGAAGAGAAACTGTGTAAACCGTTCTGAATTTGAAGATTTTTATAAATCCATCACTTCAAAAACACCTGATGAACTTGCCAAAGAATTAAATACATCACTTGACAAAGCATCTCTGCTCCTTCCTATCGCAATGATATACCGAAATATACTTGAAGAAACAGACGCAGGGCAGATATGGATATCAGGAATGACCATCTGTGACGGAATGGCAGCTGACTTCGCTGAAAAGAAAGAAAAAATAGCACCTGCTTTTAATTTCACCGACGGAATCATTTCTACAGCTAGAAACATTGCAGCACGATACAACTCCGATGAACCACACCACCGCAATGTCGAAAAGAATTGTCTTTTATTATTTGACGCAGTAAAAAAAAAGAATAACCTGACAAAACATGACAAGCTTCTGCTTCAGATTTCTGCTATACTTCACAATTGCGGCAACTTCATAAACATGAATGCGGTCGGTGAAAATTCCTATAAGATTGTAATGTCAACTGAGATAATCGGTCTTTCGCACAAGGAAAGAGTGATGGTTGCATATATGATAAGATACCTTGATTCATCTTTTCCGAAATATGCAGAAATATCAGATGTGTTCAGTCAGCAGGAATTTATAAAAATCGCAAAGTTAAATTCAATATTGCTTCTCGCAGATGCAATGGACAGAAGCCACAAGCAGAAGTTTGCAAATACCACTGTATATCTGCGTGGTTCAAAGCTCCTTATTACAGGCAAAACATTATATGACATTACACTTGAACAGGGAATATTTGACAATAATTCCGACTTTTTCGAAGAACTTTACGGAATCAAGCCTATTCTTAAACAAAAGAAAGAATTTTGATACGTTTAACAGTCGATATAATCGATAAAATTGATGCAATCAATATAATTGATAAAATCGATATGACAAATATAAATGCGTTCGGACAATTAGACAAATATAAGTTTTTAGACAGGAGGACTTTATGTCAGAAAATAATTATTTAAAACACGAATATTTTTACAACAGGGAACTGAGCTGGATTTCTTTCAACTACAGAGTCCTAAGCGAAGCACAGGACAGTAAACTTCCTCTTTTGGACAGGCTGCGTTTTCTCGCTATCACGGCATCAAACCTTGATGAATTTTTTATGATACGAGTAGCCTCTCTAAAAGATATGGTTCATGTTAATTATACCAAAAAAGACATTGCGGGCATGACACCCGGAGAACAGCTTTTAGCTATCAGCAAAAAAACTCATGAACTGGTACACGAACAATATGATGTTTACGGAAAGCTTATCTCAAAACTTGCAGATAACGGCATCCATCTTATCTCTCACTACGAAGACCTTGATGATAAACAGGAGCGTTATGTAAACGAATATTTCCGTTCCGAGGTCTATCCTGTACTTACACCTATGGCTGTTGACTCTGCAAGACCTTTTCCTCTTATACAAAATAAGTCACTTAATATCGGTGCAATTTTGAAATTTAAACCATCAAACAAAAAAGACGGCAATGGTCAATTCCGTGAACTTTATGTATCACATCACAAAAAAAATCTTGGAGACAATGTAAGTGATACCGATTTTGCAACTGTCCAGGTTCCTTCAGGACTTCCAAGATTTGTTGAAATTCCGGCTAAAAAATCAAGTGATAAGTGCTTTATCCTTCTGGAACAGATTATTGAGAAAAACATTGATAAACTTTTTGTAAATTACGAAGTATTATCTGCTTTTCCTTACCGTATAATGCGAAACGCCGACCTCTCAATCGACGAGGATGAAGCTGCTGACCTGCTTATAGAAATCCAGCGCCAGTTAAAAAAGAGACAATGGGGTCAGGCAATACGTCTTGAAGTTGAAGATGGCGTTGACAAAAAACTCCTCAAAACACTCAAAAGAGAATTGGAAATAAATGACGACGATATATTTAAGATAAACGGCCCTCTTGACCTCACATTTCTTTCAAAACTTGCTGGTATCGAAGGCTATGATGACCTAAAAGGTAAAGGTTATACCCCTCAGCCTGCAAAATGGATTGATGCTAACAAAAATATTTTTGAACAGATAAAAGAACATGATGCACTTCTCAATCACCCATATGAGACATTTGAACCTGTTATTGAACTTGTAAGACAGGCAGCAAAAGACCCTGATGTACTTGCAATCAAGCAGACACTCTACAGGGTAAGCAGCCACTCTCCTATTATCGCATCGCTTGCAGCGGCAGCAGAAAACGGTAAACAGGTTACTGTACTTGTCGAATTAAAAGCACGTTTTGACGAGGAAAACAATATTATCTGGGCAAGAAAGCTTGAAAAAGCCGGCTGCCATGTTATCTATGGTCTTGTCGGCTTAAAAACCCACAGCAAGATTACACTTGTTGTAAGAAAAGAAGAGGACGGAATCAGAAGATATGTTCATCTTGGTACCGGAAACTATAATGACAGCACAGCAAAAATTTATACGGATATGGGGCTTTTAACATGCAAAAAGGCTATAGGCGAAGATGCAACTGCATTTTTCAACATGCTTTCAGGTTATTCAGAGCCTGCCGCATGGAACAAGCTTGCCGTAGCACCTATATGGCTCCGTGACAGATTTACTGAAATGATAAACCGTGAAACGGAATTTGCCAAATCAGGCAAAAAAGCATTTATAAAAGCAAAGATGAATTCTCTGTGTGACCCCGGTATTATTGCCTCACTGTATAAAGCTTCTGCTGCCGGAGTTAAGATTGACCTTATCATCCGCGGAATATGCTGTCTCAAAACAGGAATAAAAGGCATAAGTGACAATATCACCGTCCGCTCGATTGTAGGTGATTTCCTTGAACACAGCAGAATTTTCTACTTTCACAATAACGGCTTTGAAGAAGTATATATGGGAAGTGCTGACTGGATGCCTAGAAATCTTGACAAACGTGTCGAAATTCTCTTCCCTGTTGAAGACGAAACCCTGAAAGAAGAAATTATTCATATTTTGGATGTACAGTTTGCAGATAACGTAAAGGCAAGAGTAATGCAGAGTGATGGAACATATATAATACCAGCACGCAAAGTCGGTCAGAAAAAAATATGTGCACAGCAGTATTTCTGCAAAGAAGCTATTGCAAATGCAAACGCCAAGAAAAATAAACATAGTGCAACATATAATAACAGTTTCGAGCCGCTTCTCCATATTGATGATGAAGAACAGGAAGATTAAATTTATTTTTCCAGTACAAAGAGTCGCAAGCGACTCTTTCGCGCTTGAGCGGAATGCGTAGCATTTATTTCCTTTCCGCGAAATGCGCATCCTCTAAAAAAAATCTCTTTTACCAGTTTCAAGGTAAAAGAGATTTTTTGTTATAATAAACAATACATCTTATAATAATTTTAAATTTTTATTTTAACAAATCAAGAACTGATGTTCCAATCGTATTTTTTGGCATTGTAATACCAAAATTCTCGGCAACTGTCGCTCCGATTACAGCAAACGTATCGGTTTCAGACAGTTTTCCAAATCCGCTAAAAGACGGTGAATATGCCACAAAAGGAACTTTCTCTCTTGTATGGTCAGTTCCCTTAAATGTCGGGTCATTACCATGATCTGCCGTTATTATAAGAAGGTCATCTTTATTAAGATTATCCATCAGTATGCCAAGATTTTTGTCAAACTTCTCAATCTCTTTTGCATATCCCACAGGATTTCTCCTATGTCCCCATAATGCATCAAAATCTACAAGATTTACAAAACAAAGACCGCAGAACTCTCTCTCAGCTATCTCTATCGTCTGTTTCATTCCATGTACACTTGACTTTGAACGATTGCTCTCCGTTATTCCTTCACCTGCAAATATATCATTTATCTTTCCGACTGAAATAACGTCAAAACCTGCATCCTTGAGGGAATTGAGAACCGTGCGTCCCGTAGGTTTCAAAGCATAATCATGCCTGTTGCTTGTTCTCACAAATTCACCCTTTTTCATTCCGGTATAAGGTCTTGCAATAACTCTGCCTACACGCCACTCGTCTCTTAGCGTAAGTTCTCTTGCAATCTCACAATATCTGTAGAGATTATCAAGTCCCATCGTTTCTTCATTACCGCATATCTGCATAACCGAATCGGCAGATGTATACACTATGAGTGCCCCTGTCTTAATTTCCTCCTCGCCAAGTTCGTCAAGAATAACAGTTCCGCTTGCCGCTTTATTTCCGATTATTTTTCGCCCGGTTCTCTTTTCAAGTTCCGCTATAAGCTCCTTTGGGAATCCTGTTTCGGTAAATGTAATAAAAGGCTTTGTTGTGTTTATTCCCATCATTTCCCAATGACCTGTCATTGTGTCTTTACCATTGCTTCTCTCGTTCATTGCAAAATAATATCCAAGTGGTGTATCGACTGGCGAAACCTGCTTTAACGGTTTAAGATTTGCAATTCCCAATCGTCTGAAATTCGGTATCTCAAATGTTTCAACAGACTTCGAGATATGACCAAGCGTGTCTGCCCCGACATCATCAAATTTCGCCGCATCTGCCATCTGACCGATTCCCATCGAGTCTATGACTATGGTAAATATTCTTTTGAATTTATATTCCATACTAACACCCTCTTTTCTACATATATTTTATTTCTATTCAAGATTTTCAGGTCCAAATCCCATAGGAAGCATATCTTTTAATTTGATAACCTTTATATCCCCTGCAGAGTTTCCGAGAACTATTTCAAATTCATCGGGATTGCAAAACTCCATCATCACCTGTCTGCACACTCCACAAGGTGCACAAAAATCATATTCATCTGTACCCTCTTTTCCACCGACAATGGCAATTGCCCTAAACTCACGCTCTCCGTCACTTACCGCCTTAAAAAATGCTGTTCTCTCAGCACAATTCGAAGGTGTATAAGCTGCATTCTCAATATTGCACCCTGTATATATTTTTCCCTTTTCAGTAAGAAGTGCCGCTCCTACTTTATAATGTGAATACGGTGCATATGCCGAGTGTCTCGTCATCGCTGCCATTACCAAAAGTCCTTCTGCATTCATAATAAAAATCCTCCGTTTTTTCATACTCATCTCTTTTTATTTTTTATTCTAATCAGCCTTATCGGCTTTGATAAGCTCTCTGACTGCCTCAACTGCCGTTTCTATTGCTGCCTTCGTGTCATGTGCCTGCACATTTGAAAGACCTTTTTTGGCTCTTTCCTGATTTGCAAGTACCAAAAAACATGCCCCGACTCTAACACGAAGATAGCTTCCGGCAATAAGAAGTGCCGCTGTTTCCATTTCTGATGCAAGACATCCCATTTTTATCCATGCATCCCACTTGTTTTTAAGTTCATATCCTACAGGCATCAGTTCTGGTTCATGCTGACCGAAAAATGAATCCTTACTCTGAACTACTCCAACATGATATTTTAAATCAAGTTTCTTCGCAGCTGCCATCATCGCATTTATGACATTTATATCTGCAACTGCCGGATACTCAATAGGTGCATACTCTTTTGACGTGCCTTCCATCCTTATAGCACCGTTTGCTATAACAATATCACCGCCGACTACATCATCCTGCATTCCGCCGCATGTCCCGACTCTCAAAAAAGTATCTGCGCCACAGCTTACAAGTTCCTGAAGTGCTATAGCAGCAGAGGGTCCTCCTATACCTGTTGAAGTGACACTCACCTTCACCCCGTCAAGTTTTCCGGTGTAGGTGACATACTCACGATTGTCCGCAATAAACTTCGGTTCATCTAAAAATGCTGCAATTTTTTCACATCGCTTTGGGTCTCCGGGCATGATAACATATCTTCCTACATCTCCCATTCCGACATTTGTATGATACTGTCTGCCTGAGCCTTCCGTATAATCAACCATAAAACCAGCCTCCTCTCCAATTTTATTTTATAATATTCAGCCGTAACTCCAACTTTTTTGTACTATCTGCACAATTCCATAATATCTAAAACATATTTTTATTATACAATATTCACAAAGTTTTTTCAACCATATCCACTACTTCAAATCCAGTGCTGCAGGTGGTTTTGCAAGTATTGATTTTATTGGCAGTATACAGATAATTGCATATGCAAGATATATGCATATCAAAAGTCCAAGAACTGCCCACCATGGGAATATAATTCCCATATTTAATGACGGAACGAGACTTATCACCTTTATGACACCTGCCGTTACCAATACTGCCGGAAGCGTTGTCACAGATGCAATCGCATATAATTCCATAATAAATGCAGTTATGATACTTCTGTTTGATATTCCAAACATTCTGTAGACTGTCAATTCTTCACTTCTGGTCATTGCATTTGATTTTATCATAAAGTATATCATTATAATTGATATGATTACCGCAACAACTGTTATAAGATTTCCCGTTAACGAATCATTTGAATTTTCCTCGATATATTTTTTTATTTCGTCATCATGCGGTACTGTCATAGACGGTGCAAATACATCAAGCTGTTCGGCGCCTGTTTTCTTATAATACTTTTTTGTCTTTTGTATATTATCCGTATAGATAAGACATGACCTGTTATCATACACCATAAGGCACTTGATGTTCTCACATCCCTTATCGGAAAATACATAATCAATATCCAGACTGTCAGGAAAAGTTCCAACAATCGTATAATGTGTTTCTATATCATCACCGATTTCTATTGTATCCCCGACTTCATAGCCCTCGCTTTCTGCAAATCCCTTTCTTAGAAGCACTTCATTGTCTCCAAGAGATGGATTTTCATATCCCTTAACATTTTCTTCCTTAAATTCATCAACACTTTCAAGCTTATATGAATTCTCCGAAAAACCTAACAGTACATTCTGGTTGCAGTAGACAGTAGGCTCACTTGTATCACTTATGCCTACTACTCTTAATATCTTTGAGTCAGAACTATCACTGATTTTTGCACCGATATATGACTTATACCCTGAATACATTAAAGTCACTGCACTTTTTTTCTCAGTCATTCTGTCAATTACCTGCTTGTCAATCACTACCTCATTTCTCTTTTTAGGCATTCTTCCATACAGAATATCTTTTTTGTCGAGATGTTCATATGACACATATGAAAAACCTGAAAGATTCTGTCCAAGCTCCCTTAATTGTCTAAACACCTTACCCTTAAGATACATATTTGCAGAAGGCACACAAAATATATCTCCATATTCTTTGTCGGTCATATACTGCTTTGCAAAATCCAGTATCTTGACCTGATCATCATAATCAAATACAGAAATATTTTTGAAATCAAGCTGTACATAATGTGAATCTGTAGACACAATACTCTTTTCATCAATCGTCTTATCATTAACAAATTTGGCTGTTGTTATTGAAAGCAGAATCGCCGATGCAAGAAGTATTATTGCTATAAAACCCTGTTTCTTTCCAAGTACCGATATATTTGCCTTAGCCATATTCCATACTTCCCTAAGCGGCAGTCTGACATTTTTCTTTTCATCAAGTCTTGTCAGATTATATTCAAAATTTTCAACATCCTTAATATCAAGAGACGGTCTTTCCTCGTCAAGTATCCGGATACCGTTCTCGTCATTTGCTATCACAATATCGTTGGGCATCAGATTTTGTATGTATAACTTTTCATCTTTCCACACGAAATTAAGCATAAGTTTTTCCGGAGTCTCATCCTGTCCATGATAAAGCTTAAAATCCGCATATTGACTGTTTATTGTCTCTTTCTCGTATTCTTTAAGATAAATGTTCGCATCATCACTTCTCTGATATGCTGTAGCATTATTAGGCGCATCACTTATAATTTTTCCGTCACAAACCTTTATTATCCTGTCTGCGAAAAATTTAGCTATACGTTTTTCATGTGTAACAACAATTACAAGACATTCCTTTGATATACTTTTTAGTATCATCATTGTTTTTAATGTGTTTTCTTCGTCAAGGTTTCCCGTTGGCTCATCAGCAAGAATTATATCAGGTGCTTTTACAAGTGCCCTGGCAATAGATACCCTCTGCTGCTGACCGCCGGACAATCTCGATACAAGCTTTTTCTTATATTTGAGTATTCCTAACATATCAAGTATATAATCTGTTCGTTCATCTTTTTCCTGCTCCGTGAGATTATATCTGTTTAGCGCAAGCTTTACATTATATTCAACACTATATTCCTGAAGTATATAATAATTCTGAAAAATATAACCAAAATGTTCATTTCTTATCGCATCTATTATTTTAGGCGAATAGCCTGTTATTTTCTTTCCGTTTATCTCGACAGAACCTCCCGAAAAATCATCAAGTCCTCCTATTGTATTTAATAATGTTGTCTTTCCGGAACCACTCTCTCCAAGAATACAAACAAGCCCGGTATTTCCAAACTCAAGGTTTACATCGTTCAGAACGTGCTGTTCGCTCTTTTTTCCTTTATTATAATATTTTTCTAAGTTATTTACACGAATCATTGACGAAGCCTCCCCTTTAGTAAATGATTAAATCCGGTTACTGTCATAAAGCATACAAAAGCGTTGTATAAAATAAAGCAAAGATAACCGACAAATGTATAATACCATGCTATATCCGTAATGAAGTCAATACCGCACATTCTAAGTACAGCCATCAATATAAATGTGATAATCACAGCTATACCGCAGTATATTCCCATTTCAATATAACTTATCATTCGTAATATGCTTATTTTCATTCCGATAAATTTAAGAACAAGATATTCTTTTATCTTTATTGACATCATTGCCCTCAAAATGAAAAACTCAGCTATAAACATTACTAAAAGACCTGCTACGCAAATTCCCATTATAACAAGACGCTGGTTAGCCTTTGTCTCATTATCTATAGTTGCTCCGGCTCTGTATGTACTTATTGCATAATATCCCATTTTATTAAGTTTTTTCATAACTTTATCTGTCTTTGCATAACTATCGATATAAACAGACGACTGCCTGCATTCTGCCTTATAATATTTATTGTATAATTCGCTGCTTACTTCTATAAAATTTCTGCTGCTATCGCTTTTCTGTTCAAGAATATCTATCTGTTGTTCAACATATCTGCCATCTTCATCTCCATTTTCATCAAGCTGCTGAAATCTTAACGTATACTCCCCGGAAGCAGGACCATCTTCACCAAGATTTTTTGAGAGCTGCACCTCATTTTCTTTCAAATCATTATTTATGATAGGTATTAGAAGACGTTTTACTTTATAATCTCCCATTGAATGATCATACTCATAAAGCAGCCTGAACTCTCCCGAATCTAATTTCATTGACAACATATTGCACAATTCTTTAGAAAAATAAACCTGTTTTGTCTCGTCTTTTAATATACCGGTCACTGTAACTTCTGCCATACAATAGTCATTTGCATCCCATATATTAGCAGCCGAAAAATAACATTTATATGTTTTTCCTATAATGCTCTCGTCTTCTGAATATAGCACTATATCATTTCTTTCTTTTGGAAGTGTTCCCTTTTTCAAATCCGACTTATCAATGCAGTCAACTGATGACATAAACTTATCATGGTTTGTGAATGAAACACTTCCTGAGCCTGTCATCTCACGTTCTTCTATTCTTTGTCCGTATTTTATCTCATAATCTACATCTTGAAATATATAATAATTTATATCATTCGCATAATCGCACGAATCTACATGATTGACATATCTTACTTTTTTTATCTTATCTATATCTGGAGATGTTATATTTTTACCGTTTTTTTTCTTTACGACAATTCTCTTGTCATCTTTTCTGGCAAAGGCTGAATCTTCATAGTCCTTCGTAAAAATATCATCACTTTTCACACAGATTTCACCGATAAGCACAAAAGAAACCGTACTTATTATAAATAGGAAAAATGTGAACAATATAGCTTTTGCACGCTGCGTCTTTAAATTTAATCTTGCAAAAAAAGATGCATATTTAAAATCAATATTTTTATTTGAGTGGGCTTTTTTTTCATTTGCCGAAACTTCTTTTTTATCATTGTATTCTTCTATGATATCATCACTGTCCGTAATATCAACTGTCTGCTTTTCTTCTCCAACTTTCACATCTGAGATTATCATACCCTCGTGAAGTCTTATTTTTCTTGTCACATAAGGCTCCGCCTGGGAATAATTATGGGTGACCATTATCACAAGACATTCTTTTGATATTTCTTTCAAAAGCTTTATAATAGAAAGACCTGTCTCACTGTCAAGGTTGCCCGTAGGTTCATCTGCTATAATAACACCGGTTTGTTTAGCCAATGCTCTTGCAATAGAAAGCCTCTGTTTCTGACCACTCGAAAGTTCATTTGCAGGATGAGTTTCAAATCCTTTTAGTCCAACTTTCTCAATATATATTTCCGCCAGACTCTCTGCCTCAATCCTATCTTTTCCCATAGCAAGCAGACCGCATACTATATTGTCAACAACCGTGTAATGGCCTATAAGACTGTAATCCTGAAATATATAGCCAATCTTCTTTCTTCTGTATTCCTCCCACTCACTCTCGTCATATTGGAATGTAGCTTCGCCATCTACATACATTTCACCTTCATCATAGTTGTCCATACCGCCTATTACATTTAAAAGCGTTGATTTACCGCCTCCGCTCTCTCCCGTAATAGCTGCAAACTCACCAAAATAAAAGTCTAGATTTATCTTGTGAAGAGCCTGTGTCACTTCGTTTTCAGAAAAATAACTCTTACTCACATTCACAAGACTGATTTTTGCTGTGCTCATATCTTTTCTCCTTCTTTTTAATATAACTGGTACAACAATGTTGTATCAGCATCAGATTATGTACATTTTGAACAATAATCTGCCATTTTTATAACATTTATATAAAATATTTTACCATAAGTTATTAAATGTTTCATCAATTATTTTAATATTTAATAAACAAATACCAGCTCTTTCACATATTTTTCACAAGTTTCACAATTTCAAAAACTATTTTAATCAAATCTAAACGTAAAAAAACAGCTATAATCAAATCAGATTACAGCCGTTTTCGATATACTATTATTTTGAACCCAATATCTTATTTTAATTTTCAAATTATTTCTTTTACATTTCAGTCCCGCTTATTTTTCAGAAGTTTATCTATAATATCATAATGCCTGTCAATAGCATACATGCACAAATCCTGTTTATTTTCCAAAATACCGCTCAATATAAGTGAATGACATTTCAATAATCTGTCATAATCATCTGCATCTGTCTCTTCAAAAACTTTTTCAATCCATTCCCTATACACTCCAATAACCGCATCCATTATTGATATCCAAAAAGAATTTTCAGTTGCCAGCATAAGATTTCTGTGAAAACTTTCATCTAAATCTGCTATATCAGCGCTCCCGGCAAGTTCCATTTTTTCAACAAGTATCTGCATCTTTACTTTCTGGTTTTCATTTATCCCTTTGTCTGCTATTGCCATACATACCATTTTATCCATATATCTTCTGAATGAACAAATATCCTCTTTTGTGGTACTGTCAATTGCAAGCATTATATGTATCATATCTTTTATTGCTGCAACGGAATTTTTTGAAATATAATTGCCAGACCCCTGCCTTCTTTCAATAATTCCCATTCCGTTTAGTGCACTAAGGGCTTCTCTTATTGAATTTCTGCTTATGGAAAGTGTCTGGGCTATACTTCTCTCTGCCGGCAGTCTGTCCCCTGCCTTTAAAGAATTATCATTTAAAAGCTGACAGATATATTCTATCACTTTTTTATATTCCTGCTTATTTGAATTTTCCATACCCCATCCTCTCTGCATATAATTCTACCATTGCAACAACCCCATCAACTCCAAGCTTTGTAACATCCAGACAAAGGTCATAGTTTTCTGAATATCCCCAATCCGTACCTGTATAAAAATTCTGATAACTTGATCTTCTCTCATCCGTCTCCGCTACAAGTCTTTCCGCTTTTCGTTCAGATATATCATGTTTTTTCCTGATGTATTCAATCCTCTGTTTACGTTCACCGCTGATAAAAAGCCTTATAACATCCTTTTTATCACTAAATGCAACATTGGACGCTCTTCCAATAACAACAAAATTTTCCTCGTCAAGCAGCATGCCAAAAGCTTTTTCCGGCGTATCATGCGTATCAACATTCTCTTCAATAGCAATAGAATAAATAAGCGAATTAACCGGCTTTTCAGCAAAAAAATTTGGGTATTTATCATATGCCCCACTCTTTTTTGCAAGCTCCTTTATAGCATTCTTATCATAAAAAGGTATATTAAATTTTTTGGCAAGTGCTTTTCCTACAGAATCTCCCCTACATCCACATTCTCTTCCGATAGTTATTATCATAGTAATTCACTCCTTTCCCAAACCACAGACTTTGACCCGCAGGCACAAAGCCACTTCCATTTTTTTAAATCAAAAATTTTTATATAAAATTGGCAAAGATTGAAGCTCCGACAACAGTTATAATTCCGGCTACGGCAATTGATAAACTGCTCATTGCCCCCTCAATCTCTCCCATCTCCATTGCCTTTGCCGTTCCTATGGCATGCGACGCTGAACCTATCGCAAGCCCCTTTGCAATTGGCTCAGTTATCCTGAAAATCTTACATAAAAACTCAGCTAATATATTTCCAAGAACTCCTGTTACGATAATTACAGCAACTGTAATAGTAACATAACCTCCAAGCTCCTCAGAAACTCCCATACCTATTGCTGTTGTGATAGACTTAGGTAGCATTGTAACATATTCCTTATGAGATAATGACATCAGCTTTGACAAAACAAATACAGTCAAAAGACTTGTCAAAACACCGGACAAAATGCCGGTCAGAACTGCTTTCCAATGTTTTTTTAACAGCTCTATCTGCTCATATAAGGGAATGGCAAGACAGACTGTAGCCGGTGTGAGAAACCAGCTTAAATATACTGCACCTTTATTATATGTGTCGTAGTCGACATCAGCGATAACAAGCACAACAATAGTAACTGCTATAGACACCAACAGCGGATTAAATATGCTAAGATGTGTTTTCCTTTTCAAAAACATTCCAAATGCATATGCCAAAAGGCTTAAAGTTACTCCGGCAAATGCTGATATTTCAAAAAATTCATTTAATTTAATGCTCATAATGAGCCTCCTTCATCTGTTTTTTTAATCGTATAAGGAACTGAGTCACCACTCCGCTGACACCCATAACCGTGAATACACACGCAATTGTTATTATACTCACAGGAATAATAACAGGTTTTAACGCTCCCCAGGATGACATAAGTCCCACTCCTGCAGGTATAAACATAACAGGCATTGTCGCAATCAAAAATTTTCCTGCTTCTCTGACACTCTCAAGTTTTATAATCCCTGTCATAAGACCCACAAAAAGTATAACCATACCATAAATGCTGGCAGGAACAGGAAGCGGAAGCAGGTACTTCAAAATCTCTCCTATCATTGAAATTGCGATAATAATAAGAAACTGTTTTAAATACTTCATCATTTCTCCTTTTTATTTTTTCTTAGTTTGTTTAGAATAATTTAATCATTCTAAATTGGTTCTACCAATTATTATATTCTTTTTTTATATCATGTCAAGAAATATCAAAGTAGAATTATTTTCGCTGTGGCTTTTTAACGCAGAAATTGATATAAACTTTCCGCCTCATAGACGGTCACTAGTATTTCATCCTTTAATTAACTCGACTTTTTGACAGGCAATGTATCAACAATGATTTCTTCCGATACATCAATATCATCGAGATTATATTTCCAA
>ERZ772863.1097-NODE-1097-length-25882-cov-5.771673_pt1 | contig 25882 bp, 23 predicted proteins | sample MGYA00512134_ERZ772863 | MGnify/ENA primary metagenome ERZ772863 (study PRJEB29015, sample SAMEA2737659) | human gut metagenome | biome: human gut; feature: human-associated habitat; material: faeces | place: China | collected 2012 ...
AGCGGCGCCGGCCCGTTGTATCATCAGAACGGAGGTTGAATTTGTGCGAAAATATGTTTTGAAAAGAATACTGATTTCCATTGTGATCCTGTTCTTTGTTTCGTTCATCATCTATGGCTTGATGCGCTGTCTCCCGACGTCCTATATCGAGAGAATGGCACAGCAGAAGGCTATGGCGCCCGGCTCCAAGAGCTATGAGGAGTGGCTGGCCCAGCTGGAAGAGATGTATCATATGAACGGCGGGATCATTTCCGGCTTTTTTGCGTGGATGGGCGAGATGTTCACTGGCAACTTCGGTGACAGCTGGCTGTACACGGTGCCGGTGCTCCAGAAGTTTAACGACACGGTGTGGCTGTCCTTCATCATGGGCGGTATCGCCTTCATTCTGGAGATCATCATTGCCATCCCCCTGGGCGTGCTGGCTGCCACCAAGCAGTACAGCAGGACGGACTATGCCATCTCTGTTTTTGCGTTGGCCGGTATCTCCCTGCCTACGTTCTTCTTTGCGTCCCTGCTGAAGCTGGTCTTTTCCGTGAAGCTGGGCTGGTTCGACCTGTACGGTCTCATCGGCCGTAACTATCAGCAGCTGTCTGCGGCCGGTCAGTTTTGGGACAAGGCGCATCATCTGGTGCTGCCCATCGTGACGCTGGTGGTCATCAGCGTCGGTTCCCTGATGCGCTACACCCGCACCAATATGCTGGAGGTGCTGAACGCCGACTACATCCGTACCGCACGGGCCAAGGGCCTGTCCGAGCGGAAGGTCATCTATCACCACGCCTTCCGCAACACGCTGATCCCGCTGGTCACCATCATTGGCGGCAGCCTGCCGGGCCTGTTCTCCGGTGCTCTGATCACCGAGACCCTGTTCGGCATCCCCGGCATCGGCTTGACCTCGTATAATGCCATGGTGGGCGGCGATATCCCGTTCTCCATGTTCTATCTGACGTTTTTGGCGATCCTGACCCTGCTGGGCAACCTGATCTCCGACGTCCTGTATGCGGTGGTCGATCCCCGTGTACGTATCGCTTAAGAAAGGAGGAAATAAACGATGGCAGATCATAACGAGAATCTGAAGGATACTTTGAATGAAGAGATCGAGCACGCCGACCAGAAGCCGGCGGAGGAGCACTATTCTCTGAACGACGACCGCCGTGTGAAGGTGCTGTCTCCCGGTATGCTGGTGGCCAAGCGCTTCTTCCGGAACCGTCTGGCGGTGACCGGTATGGCGATCCTCGTGTTCATGTTTGTTTTCTCCTTTATCGGCGGACTGATCTCCCCCTATGAGCAGGATAAGTTCTTCTACGCCGATAAGACCATCCGCCGGGAGTTTGCGGCGGTCATCAAGAATACGGAGTTCCGCTATTCTTCGGCGGACGATTCCGTGTTCGGCCTGCCTGCTCAGGCGCAGGCTATGCTGGCCATCCAACAGCAGAAGGACGGCTTTACCTACCGTGACAACAGATTCACCCTGACCAAGGAGGCGGAGGACTTTTACAGCGTCTCCGTAAATGGCCAGGTGGTGGGTCTTGCCTACAAGAGCGTGGTGAGTCCCTCCGCTTCGGACGCCACCCTGTCCTTTGAGTTCACCTATCAGGCCCTGAAGGCCTATCTCACCGATGGTGCGGATACCTTCACGGCGGACGGCAAGACCTACACCGTGGATGAAAGCGGCAGCGTCATGGACGGCGCCACCGAGGTGGCCTATGTCAGCCCCTACGTGGTGCAGGCTCTGATGCCAGACGTGTTCCTGTCCCGTGACTTCAAGGATAAGCTCATCGACACCATCAACGCCGGCGGCGAAAAGTTCACCTACACCGACGAGTCCCTCATCGTGGATGAGGAGCCCGCCACCGATGAGGAGGACGGTACCAACAGCGCCATCACCCCCGACGACAGTCAGATGCCTGATGACACGCCCCGGAGCGCTACGGCGGAGTATGATATCTCCTTCGACGCTGCCACCAACAGCTGGTCCGTTCTGCAGGAGCAGACCAGTCGCCAGTACGATAAGTATTCCGCTCCCAGCAAAGAGCACCTGATGGGTACCGACGGCTACGGCATGGATATGCTGACCCGCCTGATGTACGGCGGCCGTGTGTCTCTGATGATCGGTTTCATCGTGATCGTCATTGAGACGGTCATCGGCGTTATCTTCGGCGGCATTGCCGGTTATTTCGGCGGCTGGGTGGATAACCTCATCATGCGTGTGGTGGATATTTTCTACTGCATCCCCTCCATGCCCATCATCATCATTCTGGGTGCCGCCATGGACGCTCAGCGTGTGGATGGCTGGCTGCGAATGATATACCTGATGCTGATCCTGGGCTTCCTGGGCTGGGCCGGTATCGCCCGTCTGGTCCGTGGCCAGATCCTGTCCCTGCGTGAGCAGGAGTTCATGACGGCCACCGAGGCCTGTGGCATCAGCGTCTCCCGCCGGATCTTCAAGCACCTGATCCCCAACGTCATTCCCCAGCTGATCGTCAACTGCACCATGGGCTTGGGCTCCGTGATCATCACCGAGGCCACCCTGTCCTTCCTTGGTCTGGGCGTGAAGTTCCCCTTCGCTTCCTGGGGCAACATCATCAGCGACGTGAACAACACCCACGTGCTGACCAACTACTGGTGGGTGTGGATCCCCGCCGGTCTGCTGCTTCTGCTGACGGTTCTGGCCTTCAATCTGGCCGGCGACGGTCTGCGGGATGCGTTCGACCCGAAGATGAAGCGCTGAGAAAGGAGGAGCCTGTATGTCTAAGAAGAATGAGACCGGCTATCTGTCCGCTAAGGAATCCCGGCGCATCTCCCGTGAGAACCGCCGCATCACAGATCAGCTGGAAAAGCGCCATAAGCGCAAGAATGTGCCGGAGTCCGAGTATCTGACTCAGATGAAGGATCCCAACAACGCACTGGAGATCGAGAATCTGCATACCTACTTCTTCTCGGATGTGGGTACCGTCCGTGCTGTGGACGGCGTCTCCTTCGACGTCCCCATCGGCAAGACCGTGGGCGTGGTGGGCGAGTCCGGCTGCGGTAAGTCCGTTACCAGCCTCTCCATCATGCAGCTGCTGCAGCGGCCGCAGGGCCAGATCGTGGACGGCGAAATTCGTCTGAACCTCGGCAACGGCAAGTGCTACGACATCACCAAGACCCCCACGGAGCGGATGCAGAATCTGCGGGGCAACTATATGTCCATGATCTTTCAGGAGCCCATGACCAGCCTGAACCCGGTGTTCCGCATCGGCGCTCAGCTGGACGAGGTCATTGCCCTCCACGACGGCGAGGGCAAGAGCAAGGAGGAGATCAAGGAACGCTCCATCCACCTGCTGGAGATGGCCGGTATCGCCAACTGCGAGGGCGTGTACAATATGTTCCCCCACGAGCTGTCCGGCGGTATGCGCCAGCGTGTCATGATCGCCATGGCCCTGTCCTGCAACCCCAAGCTGATCATCGCCGATGAGCCGACCACGGCTCTGGACGTGACCATTCAGGCCCAGATCCTGGATCTGCTGCGGAACCTGAAGAACAAGATCAATTCCTCCATCATGCTCATCACCCACGATCTGGGCGTTATCGCAGAGATGGCGGACTACGTGGTGGTCATGTACGCCGGTCGTGTGGTGGAGAAGGGCACAGCAGAGGAAATTTTTGCCAATCCCGCCCATCCCTATACCATCGGTCTGATGGCCTCTAAGCCCGTGGTGGGCAAGAAGGTGGATAAGCTGTACTCCATTCCCGGCAAGGTGCCTAACCCCATCAATATGCCGGACTACTGCTACTTCAAGGATCGCTGTGAGATGCAGGTGGAGAAGTGCTGCGGCGAGTATCCCCATATGATCCAGCTCTCCCCCACTCATATGGTCAGCTGCTATCGTTACTTTGACGGAAAGGTGGGTGAATAACCATGGCACACGAGAAGAAAGTCGTTGAAACGCCGGTGGAGTATGATCCCCAGTACATTCTGCAGGTCAAGGATCTGAAGAAGCACTTCCCCATCAAGGGCGGTATGATCAGCAAGACCGTAGGCCATGTGAAGGCCGTGGACGGCGTCACCTTTAACCTCAAGCGCGGCACTACCATGGGTCTGGTGGGCGAGTCCGGCTGTGGCAAGACCACCACCGGCCGCACCATCCTGCGTCTGGCCGGTGAAAAGACCGGCGGTCAGGTGCTGTTTAACGGTAAGGACGTGTATGCCCTCTCTGACAAGGAAATGCGGGATATGCGCACGAAGATGCAGATCATCTTTCAGGATCCCTTCTCCTCTCTGCAGCCCCGTATGCCCGTGGGCGAGATCATCGGCGAGGCGGTGCGTGAGCACGGTCTGGTGAGCAAGGAGGAGTTCGATGATTACATCGATCAGGTCATGGATAACTGTGGCCTGCAGCCCTTCCACAAGGACCGCTATCCTCACGAGTTTTCCGGCGGCCAGCGGCAGCGTATCTGCATTGCCCGTGCGCTGGCCCTGAACCCGGAGTTCATCGTCTGCGACGAGCCTGTGTCGGCTCTGGATGTGTCCATTCAGGCTCAGATCATCAACCTGCTGAAGAATTTGCAGAAGAAGTACAACCTGACGTATCTCTTCATCTCCCACGATCTGTCCGTGGTGGAATACATCTCCGACACGGTGGGCGTCATGTATCTGGGCAATCTGGTGGAGTACGGCGCTACGGAGGACATCTTCCGCAACCCGCTGCACCCCTACACCAAGGCTCTGTTTTCTGCCATCCCGGTGCCGGATCCCACGGTAAAGATGGATCGTATCGTGCTGGAGGGCTCCATTCCCTCCCCGGCCAATCCGCCGGCTGGCTGCAAGTTCCATACCCGCTGCGCCAACTGCATGGAGAAGTGCAAGACCGAGGTGCCTCAGCAGCGTGAGATTGAGCCGGGCCACTATGTGGTCTGCCATCTGTACGACGAGGCATGAGCGGCAAGCGCAAGGAGTGGGAGGACGACGGCCGCACGGTAGCGGATATGTCCGGTTTGGACCGACCGACCCTGTTCGGCCATAAAGAGGGGGGCTCCCGGAAGAAGCAGCAGGAGTCGGAGCAGTCCGGCGGCGAATATGTGCCGCCCTTGTCCCGAGGCGACCGATGGGCGTTCCTGCTGGGTACCATGAAGGCGTCCCTGCTGATCGCACTGGCGTTTCTGGGCGGCCTCGGCCTGTGTATCTGGCTGTTGACGCTGCTTCTGCACTGAACCACACCGTCCGAAAGGGTGTGCTGCTTCCGGCAGCGCACCCTTTTTCCATACCATACGCTGCGGCTGCTCTCCGGGAGAGCAGCCACCCATGATGAGAAAGGAAGAATAAGATGATCTCTGCAATGCTGCAATACATCCAGCGCAGCCCCGACTGCTTCCACGCCGTGGAGGAGCTGCGCCAGCGTCTGCTGCGGGAGGGCTACACGGAGCTGCGGCCCGGCCGGTGGCAGCTGACGGCAGGGGGGAAGTACTTCACCACCAAGAACGGTTCCTCTCTGATGGCCTTCCGCATCCCGCAGGAGGCCCCCGCCGGCTTCCTATTGACCGCCAGTCACTCTGACTCCCCCTGCTTCCGTCTGCGGGATCATGCGGAGCTGACGGGGGAGTATATCCGCCTGTCCGCCGAGCGCTATGGCGGCATGATCAATGACAGTTGGCTGGATCGGCCCCTCAGCGTGGCGGGCCGGGTACTGGTCCGCCGGGAGGGCGGACTGGAGACCCGTCTGGTGGATTTGAAGCGGGATGTGGCCCTGATCCCCCGTGTGGCCATCCACCTGAACCGGGAGACCAACAATGGAGTCAAGTACGACCCGGCCCGTGATCTGGTGGCCCTGTACGCCGCCGGAACCGGCAGCGGCAGCTTCTATCGGGAGGTGGCCAGAACGGCGGACTGCGCCCCGGAGGACGTGGTAGCCGGGGATCTGGTGCTGTACAACAACCAGCCGGGGACCGTCTGGGGGGCGGAGGGCGAGTTCGTGTCGGCCCCCCGGCTGGACGATCTGGCCTGTGTGTTTGCCTGCACCGAGGGCTTTCTGACGGCGCAGGAGCGGGACATGGTGCCGGTGCTGTGCGTGTTTGACAACGAGGAGATCGGCTCCGAGACCAAGCAGGGGGCGGCCTCCGTATTCCTGCCGGAGACGCTGGCGGCCATCTCGGAGGCACTGGGCCTCTCCGCCGCCGACCACCGGGCGCTGCTGGCGGACAGCATGATGCTCTCCTGTGACAACGGCCATGCCCGCCATCCCAACCACCCGGAGCTGGCGGACACCAACGAGGCCCCGGTGCTCAACGGCGGCGTGGTGGTGAAGCACTCCCCCCGCTACGCCACGGACGGCGTGTCCGCCGCCGTGTTTACGGAGCTCTGCCGCCGGGCAGAGGTGCCGGTGCAGCACTACGCCAACCGTCCCGATCAGATGGGCGGGTCCACGCTGGGGAACATCGCCGACACCAAGCTGCCCATCCCCACGGTGGACATCGGCATGGCCCAGCTGGCCATGCACTCCTGCTTCGAGACCATGGGCAGCCGGGACGTGGAGGCCTTTGTCCGGGCCGTGCGGGCCTGCTATGAGAGCAGCCTGCGCTTCACGCCGGAGGGCGTGGCGCTGCGGTAACGGGGCAGGGAAGCCCACACACCCCGTGAGAAAACCATAAAACCCACAGGGCGGCGTAGAAAAACTCTGCGCCGCCCTATTGGTTATGGGAAATTTTGCAGGTTTTCATGGTAAAACATTCCTGTTATATGGATATTGCTACCGAGTAGTAGATTGGAAAGCATTCGTTTGCACATCGTCAGGCCTTAGAAGATGTGTATACGGGTGCTGTTTTTTTGGAGGTCGATCTTATGCGGAGAAAGCTGCTTCAATACTTTTCCAGAGCCGAGAGGCTCCTGTGGGGCCTGTCGGCGGCGTTCATCGTCGGATCCTTCTGCGCCTTTGACCGGGAGAATTATCTGACGCTGGCCGCCTCGCTGATAGGTGTCACGTCGCTTATCTTCAACGCCAAGGGAAACCCCATCGGACAGGTGCTGATGGCGATTTTCAGCCTGCTGTACGGCTTCATCAACTGGAGACGGATGAAGGAGCGCCAGCGAGCATAAGGCCCCACGACACGGTGCAGCCAGCAAAAACAGGCAGACGCCATGCGTCTGCCTGTTTTTTCCTAAAGCCATATTCTGCAAAGCTGCCCATCAGGGCGTGACGGCGCAGGTGTGTCCCAGCGCTTCATAGCTGTCGCCGCAGACCTGCCACGAGCCGTCCGTCTGCCGCCGGAGGGTCAGGGTATGATCCACGGAGGTCCGTGTGGCGGCGATGACGCCCTGCCGCAGGTGATCCACCCGTAGGATCTCCCGAAGGGTCACCTGCACCGTCTCGCCGCTCTGCTGCATGGGGGCAAAGTAGGCGGGGCGGCACTGTACATCGTAAATGACGGCGTATTCGTCCACGGCGGCCTCCGCCAGAGCCTGTGCATCCTCCCGCAGGGGAGCGGTGCAGCGATCCGGGGCAGCGGGGATTCGCCCGGCCATGACGGCGGCCCGCAGGTCCAGATAATTCTGGATGCCGGCGAGGATGTCCTCCGACGGGAGGGAGGCGGTGCCGCAGCCGCTGAGATAGCCGCACAGATCGGACTCCTCGCAGTCGTCGCCCACCACCTGCCAGCCTTGAGCGGTACGGTTCAGGGTCAGATGGTGCAGAGAGCCGTAGCCGAAGGTATCGCCGGTGGTCTGGGTGAGGTCGCTGGAATAATTGGCCTCCACCCGGAGAGAGGCCCACACCTCCACCGCATCCTCGCTGCGGTAAATAGGGTTCATGGGATACACCTGTACCCGCTGCTCCCCCCAGATATAGCTGGACCACAGGAAGCCACGGGTCAGTGCCTCCTGACGCAGGGTGTCCGTGGTATAGGGCTCCTCCGGCAGAGGATCATCGGGTCGGGCCAGAGCGGTGCAAAGCATGGTGGTATAGGAGAGGATGGCCTGCTGCTGTTCCTCCGTCAGGGTCTCCGCCTCCCCGGCCAACTCACAGGTGATGACCGGCTGGAAGGGCGCACGGCGCAGGGCCTCGTCCTCCGCCGTGGGAGTCTGGGGCGTGGAGGGGCCAGAGGGAGCGGCAGGGGATGTACCGCAGCCGCTGAGAGCCGTTATCAGCAGCAGTAGGACGCACAGAAGAAGTGATAGGCGGCGGAAAAAACGGTTCATGGTGGCCTCCTTTAGAAAGGCAGATTTACAATGGAAGAGGTCTCTGGAATTTTAGTGGTTTGATACCCGCAAAGAGTGCAAGTATAATATGCACCACTAAGCTTGAAGTTGTGGGCAGAAGTAGAAATGACCTGCTCACACTTGGAACAACGTGCCTGATGATACCTATCGGAATATTTTTTATAGGTGAGGGAATGCGAACAATTAAATGGAATCATATACGGATAGTCACCTATTACCAAGGGCTGGTGCCATACATCACGGGTGTGCCCGTTAATAATCGGTTGGTTCTTTTCGTTATAGCCCACACAAATGGCAATGTGGCCCTTGTCTGAAGTGAGAACGGCATTTCCGGGGCTTACAGTTGTGAGACTTGCATTAACCAGACCAAAGCGAGGCTTCCAGTATGAGATAAAGCCACTTACTGTACGCCAACTGTAGCTGCTGTTGTACAGATTACCATTTCTGCCATGCCACCACTGTGAACTGCTACTTGTACTACCACCAGAGGTCGGATCCATAGAAAAACCACCGGCATAAAGGCATTGCGAAACATAATTGCAACAGTCATTTCCTGATTCGTAGCCATATACGGCGGTGTTATAATACTGTGAATAACTTGTACCAGCGCTACTGGCGATGGAATGAATGACGTATTTATTTGCATAATTGAAGCAGGCGGACGGATTGGGCATCTTAGACGAGTTGACTGCCTGAGGTGAGATACCATAGTCGGTGCTGTCTGTATTTTCCAGATAGACAGTTTCATCTATGGCAGAGGTAACGTTGGACAGAAAGTCATTGGAAGCGAACCCGGTGATGTCACGTTCATCGTAAGAGTCCGAAACAACCTGATAGCCCAAAGAAGGAGAGACAAGCATATCATGGATAGTCGCAAATCCCATGCGGCTGATTTCGCTGGCAGAGGCATTTTCATCACTGCTGTAATCCAGCCAAGTCCACTCATAAACGTTAACAGAAACATTACCACTGCTTTGCGCATGAGCATCGATAATTTGCGTGGAATTTTCGTAGTCAAAAATATAAAAGCCCCGCTTAAGCCAGAAATCGTAAAGAGAAGTAGAGCGATCTTCGATTTCGTTGACTAAGGTATCAGGGGCAACGGTGATATTTTGAGTACGGACCTCGGAATTTCTTTCACGCATAGAGAAATAGTTGTCAATAGAAGCCTGTAGAGGCTGTGCAGAATTTGCACTAAAAACGCCATCTTTAATTGATAAATCAAGTGCGGAAGAACTATCGTAAGCCAAAGCGGGTGTAATAAAGAGAGTGGAAAGCATGAGAAGGGCCAGAAGAATCGATTTAATACGTTTCATAATGGGGTTCATCCTTTCATCCGAAATTTGTATACACTATAGCGCCCGCAATTTAATGAAAAAAGCTTTGGAGTGGGAGGGGAATTAGGAAAACATTGGAAACACCTCGCTATAATATGACATTCATTGACTGTATTATACAAATTCGAGAACGATTTGTCAACAATAAATGCTTGTATAGCAATAAAAAGTGGGCGCTGCAACGCAGCGCCCATCGGCAGGAAAAGTTTCGGCAGCCTCACGCCTCCCGGCGAAAGACATGGATATCGAAGCTGATGGTGACCGCCAGCTCCTCCAGCGCCGCCACAGCCGGACTTGGGAGTTTTCCAGTAGTAGGGGGTCATCTGGAACAGGGCGTGGATGTCCTCCTGCCCCAGCACCCGGATGCGGTCCTCCACATGGCGGATCTCGGCGTAGGCGAAGCCTTCGTAGGGAGTCTCCTTCACCTCGTTGGGATAGGGGTGGTCATAGAGCACCTGCTTCAGCTCCCACAGGTGCTTTTCCGACGGCACCACATAGAGAAACGTGCCGCCGGGCCGGAGCGCCCGCCGAAATTCCTCCAGCGCCAGCGGGGAGAAGCAGTTGAGCAGCAAGTCGATGGATCGGTCTGCCACCGGCAGGTGATAGGAGGAGGCCACGGCGAACTCCACATCCTTTTCCCGCTTGGCGGCCCGGCGGAGGATGGCCTTGGAGATGTCCGTCCCCGCCATGCAGGGGGCCTTCCCGGCGTCCCGCAGCGCCCGGTAGACGGCGCTGGTGTAGTATCCCTCGCCACAGCCGGTGTCCAGCACCGCCGGATGCTCCGGGGCATAGTCCAGTGCCAGACGGCACAGTGCATCCCGCAGGGCGGCGTAGTAGTCCTTGCTGAGAAAGGCACTGCGGGCGGCGGCCATGCCCTTGTCGTCGCCGGGCATTTTGGAATGCTTGCGGTTGGCGGGCAGCAGATGGGTGTAGCCTTCACGGGCCACGTCATAGCTGTGGCCCGCCGGACAGCGGTAGCGCCCCGGCTCCCGCTCCAGCGCCGCCCCGCAGATGGGGCAGACGAACAGGCTCATTGCCCACGCTCCTTTCGGACGGTGACGTCGTGGATCCACTGTCCCGTGCGGATACGCAGGGCGCACAGCGGCACCTTCAGCAGGCTCTCCGACTGGATGGCGGCAGCGATCCACCAGTAGTCCGCCTTCAGCACCAGCGCCAGCAGCGCCGTCAGGGGCAGGGCCATGCACCACTGGGGCCCCACGTCCAGCAGGGTGGACCAGAACACATCGCCGCCCGCCCGCAGCACGCCGGTGACGGCGGAGATGGAGTAGGCGTGGAGGGGGATGGACAGAAAGCCCGTCACCGCCAGCGCCGTGGCGATGGCGGCGGACTCGCCGTAGAGCTTGAACAGCGGGAACACCACCGGCACGAACAGCGTCGGCACCAGCAGCAGAGACAGGGCCGTCAGTCCCGCCCCCACCAGCGCCGTGAACACCAACAGCGTCCGGCTCAGGTCCATGACCTCCTGATGGCTGCGGCCCTCACCGATGGATTTGCCGATTATCACGGCGGTGGCGGCACCAAGACCGAAGCACACCACCAGGAACAGGCGGTTGAGGTTGCCCATCACGGCGTTGGCCGCCAGCATCTCCACGGAGTTGTCGGTGTAGCCCAGGATCACCGTCAGCATACTGTTGCCGAGGCCCCATGCCGTCTCATTGAGGATCACGGGGGAGGAGTACTTCACGAATCGCCGGAGCATTTCCCAGCCGGGGCGGAAGAAGGCCCGCCACTGGATGGGCAGGAGCCGGCTGCGGACGGCACAGAAGCTGCACACGGCGAACTCTGTGATGCGGGCCAGCAGGGTAGCCACGGCGGCACCCTGAATGCCCAGCGCAGGCAGGCCGCACTTGCCGAAGATCAGCAGGTAGTTCAGCCCCGTGTTCAGCACCGTAGACATGGCGAACAGCTTCATGCCGAAGCCGGCGTCCTCAGCGCTGCGCCGGGCGCTGACATACAGGGAAGAGAGCATATTGAACACATAGGAGATGCCGATGAGCTTCAGATACGGCGCACCCAGCACCGACAGCTCATGGTTATTGGACAGCAGATCCATGATCTCCACCGGCCACAGGTACAGCACCGCCGCCAGCACCACCGTCAGGCCGGTACCCAGCATGGCCGCCACGCCGATGGCACGGCTGATATGCTCCATATCCCGCTTGCCCCAGTACTGGCTCACCAAAATGCTCAGGCCGCTCTGCACGCCGAACACGATGGAGATCAGCAGGAACACCGGCACGTTGGCGGTGGTGACGGCGGCCATCTGGGTGTTGCCCAGCCAGCTGACCATCAGCGTGTCCATCAGGCCCAGTGTAAAGGTGATAAGGTTTTGCAGGGCGATGGGGCCGGTCAGACCCCACAGATACCGGTAAAAGCCCGGTTCACGTTTCAGACATTGCAGCATGGTTAACCTCACAGCATGGAAAATCTCGTATTTTTGTGGCGCAGCAGCGCCTCGTACAGGGCGTCGATGTCACCCTCCGTGGTCTCCGGCCCGAAGCTGAGCCGCAGCACCCCGGCGGCGGTCCTTTTATCCAGCCCAAGGGCGGCATAGCCACGGCTGGCCTTGCCCCGGTGACAGGCGGAGCCTGCGGACAGGCAGATGCCCTGACTGCCCAGATCGTTGATGACGTTGGCACTGGGATAGCCCACCAGCGACACCGCCAGAATGTGGGGGGCCTCGCCGCTGCCCACCGGCACCACGCCGGGGATGCTCAGCAGCCGCTCCCGGCAGTAGGCCTTGATGCGGGCCATGTGGGCAAGCTTTTCCTCCAGCCCCTCCTGCCGCAGCGCCACGGCCTTGGCAAAGCCCGCTATCTGGGCGGTGGCCTCCGTGCCGGAGCGCAGCCCCTCCTCCTGCCCGCCGCCGGCCAGCAGGGGCCGCAGGTTCCGCAGATCCGGACGGACGTACAGAGCGCCGATGCCCTTGGGGCCGCCGATCTTGTGGGCGGACAGGCTCATCAGATCCACGCCCCACCCAGCCGGAGCGCAGGGAACCTTCAGAAAGCCCTGCACGGCGTCGCAGTGGAGGAGCGCACGGCTCCCCCGCTCCTTCAGCAGCCGGGCGATATCCGCCACAGGGAAGAGACACCCCGTCTCGTTGTTTACCAGCATCACGGACACCAGTACCGTGTCCTCCCGCAGGGCCTCCGCCACCTGTCCGGCGGAGATATGCCCCGTGCGGTCGGGCTTGAGGTAGGTGACCTCATACCCCTCCTGTTCCAGCTGGCGGCAGGGCTCCAGCACGGCGCTGTGCTCCACGGCAGTGGTGATGATGTGCCGCCCCGTGTGGCGGCCCTGCCATGCGGCGGCCCGGATGGCCCAGTTGTCCGACTCCGTGCCGCAGGAGGTGAAGTGCAGGGCCGATGGCTGGCACCCCAGTGCCCCGGCGATGGTGCGGCGTGCCTCCTCCACCAGCTCCTTGGCCTCCCGGCCCAGAGGATACTGGGCGGAGGGATTGCCGAACTGATGGCGCAGCACATCGTACATGGTATCCGCCACAGCCTCCGGCAGGGGCGTGGTGGCGGCGTGGTCCAGATAGATCATAGCGCAGACCTCCCGTTTTTTCAGAAAAACCGGCGCCGGACAGGGGGGAGGGGCAAAGACCCTCTTGCCACCGGCGGCCGGATACCGTATAATGTAGACAAATTCTTATTATATCGGAGAAAACCGCAAAGTGCAAGGAGAATCCCCATGCGAGTTGCTATTTACACCCTCGGCTGCAAGGTCAACCAATACGAGACGCAGGCCATGGAGCAGGAGCTTCAGCGGCGTGGCCACACGCTGGTGGACTTTGAGTCCCCGGCGGACGCCTACATCATCAACACCTGCTCCGTCACCGCCGTCAGCGATAAAAAATCCCGGCAGATGATCCGCAGGGCCAAGAGCCGCAATCCCCAGGCCGTGGTGGCTGCCTGCGGCTGCTATGTGCAGACCCACACCCCGGAGGCTCAGGAGCTGGGCATCGACCTCATCGGCGGCACCGGCGACCGGATGGAGTTTCTGACCCTGCTGGAGCAGGCGGCGGAGGACCACCGCAGCCGTGTGGCGGTGGACGAAGCCCTACGCCGCCGCACCTTCGAGGTGCTGCCCGCCGGAGGCATGGCGGCCCGGACACGGGCCATGCTGAAGGTGGAGGACGGCTGCGTCAACTTCTGCACCTATTGCATCATCCCCTACGCACGGGGGCCGGTGCGGTCCCTACCGCTGGAGGAGGCGGTGCGCCAGACGGAGCAGCTGCGGCGGGAGGGCTACCGGGAGGTAGTCTTTACCGGCATCGAGATCTCCTCTTGGGGACAGGATTTCAAGGACGGCCGCAGCCTCATCGACCTGCTGGAGGCGGTGTCGCAGGCGGCGGGAGAGATGCGTCTGCGGCTGGGCAGTCTGGAGCCCCGCACCGTGACGGAGGATTTCTGCCGCCGGGCCGCCCGGCTCCCTAACCTCTGCCCCCAGTTCCACCTGTCCATGCAGTCCGGCTGCGACGCCACCCTGCGGCGCATGAACCGCCGGTATGACACCGCCCGGTTCCTCCGGTCTGTGACCCTGCTGCGGCAGTACTTTCCCCGGCCCGCCATCACCACGGATATGATCTGCGGTTTCCCCGGCGAGACGGAGGAGGAGTTCGCCCAAACGCTGGCCTTCCTGCGCCGCTGCGACTTTGCCCAGATGCACATCTTCCCCTACTCCATCCGCCCCGGCACGAAGGCGGCGGAGATGGAGCAGGTCCCCGGCCCGGTGAAGGAGGAGCGTGCCGCCCGTGCGTCGGCGGTGGCGGCGGAGCTGCACCGTGCCTATCTGCAGGGCTGTGTGGGCCAGACTTATCCCGTGCTCTTCGAGCAGCGCAAGGACGGCTGCGCCGCCGGTCATGCCCCCAACTATATGCCGGTGGAGGTGCAGACACAGGAGGATTACCATAACACCGTTCGCCATGTGAAGATCACAGGCGTAGTAAACGATATCCTGATGGGAGAGGTGACATAACATGGAACACTTTTTTGCCTATACGTCCCGGATGCGGTTCATCTCCCGCTGGGCGCTGATGCGCAACAGCCAGCCGGAGAACATTCAGGAGCACAGCCATCAGGTGGCGGTGCTGGCCCATGCGCTGGCGGTGATCCGCAACCGCTGCTTCGGCGGCCGGGTGGACCCCGGTACGGTGGCGGTGGCGGCCCTGTACCACGACGCCAGCGAGATCCTCACCGGGGATCTGCCCACCCCCATCAAGTACTACAATCCCGCCATCCGGGATGCCTACAAGCAGGTGGAGCACATCGCCTGCGGCAAGCTGGTGGGGATGCTGCCGCCGGAGCTGCAGCCGGACTTTGCCGAGGCCCTGACCCCCACAGACCCGGAGGTGGAGGAACTGGTGAAGGCGGCGGACAAGCTGTCCGCCCACATCAAATGTCTGGAGGAGCTGAAGGCCGGGAATCTGGAGTTCCGCCGGGCGGCGGAGCAGACAGAGCAGGCGTTGGATGATTTTCATCTGCCGGAGCTGACCTATTTCCGGGAGCATTTCCTCCCCAGCTTCCGGCTGACGCTGGATGAGATGGAGTAAAATCAAGCGCAGGAGAGACGGCTCGTCTCCCCTGCGCTTGATTCGTTATGAGCCTTGTTCGCCTTGCGTTCTGTGCATGGCGGCAGGCTTTTCGCAGCTGCGTCCTCCGACCACCCCGCAGCGATCTTCTGCCGTGGCACGGCATCACCCATGCTGCGGCACCGACCATGATATCCCGCCGAAGCAGGCACCATACATACAGACCTTCCCTGCAAAAAGAAAAGCAGGCGGAAAGCCACGCTTCCCGCCTGTCAAGGACACACGATCATTATTTGCCAGCGGCCACGGACTTGACCTGCTTGACCTCACGGCCATTGTAGGTACCGCACTCCGGGCACATTCTGTGAGGCAGATGCAGCGCACCGCACTTGGTGCAGGCCACCAGACCGGGAGTCGCCAGCTTCCACACGGAGCTGCGTCTCTTGTTGCGTCTTTGCTTGGATACTTTTCCCTTGGGTACTGCCATGTTGACACCTCCTTGGTCTTAACTGCCTGAGCAGTAATTGATAGTATAGAGAAGCGCTTTACTCCTTCTCCTGCAGGAGACTGGCCAGCTTGGCAAGCCTCGGATCCACCTGCTTTTTACAGCGGCAGGGCTCCCGGTTGAGGTTCACGCCGCAGCCGGGGCAAAGACCCTTACAGTCCTCGGAGCAAAGAGTTTTCGTGTCCATGTCGAGAATGAACGCATCTCTGGCCAATTCCGCCAGATCCACCTCGTCGTGCTCCAGCAGGATGATCTCGTCGCTGTCCTCCTCCTGCTTCTCCTCGGCCAGAACGCACGAGTAAGAAACGGACTTGGGCGCATCGAATTCCTCCATGCACCGGTCACACACGCAGTGCAGCGTCGTATGCATCTCCAGCTGGCACAGCAGAACCCCGGCCTGATTCCGAATACGGCCTTCCACAGTGACCGGACGGGTAATGGGCGCAGCGCCGCCGAAATCCAGCTGAGACAGATCCATCTCAAACCGGACCTCCTGACTGGCGTCGGGGGTATGCAGCAGTCGGTTTACATTCAATCGCATAGTACACCTCTTAATGACACGAATAGTATTATAGAGGATTGCACCCGGCTTGTCAAACATTTTCTGCGAAATATTTTGACAATTTCCGAAAATCAGGTACAATAGCCTTAAACAGCATCCATCAAAGGAGGAAACACGCCATGCGGGAGCTGACCATCGGGAAAAATGACGCCGGACAGCGGGTAGACCGCTTCGTCTCCAAGGCTCTGCCGCTGCTGCCGCCGGCCCTGCTGCAAAAGTATATCCGCCTCAAGCGCATCAAGGTCAACGGAGGCCGGGCCCAGCGGGATCAGCGCCTGCAGGAGGGGGATGTGCTGCAATTATACATCAACGACGAGTTCTTCGACAAGCCCAGGGAGGATAACCTGTTCCTCACCCTGTTCCGCCCCAGCCTGGATATCGTCTACGAGGACGAGAATCTGATGCTGCTGAACAAGCGCCCCGGTCTGGTGGTTCACGCCGACGAGACGGAGAAGGTCAACACCCTCATCAACCACATTCAGGCATACCTCTACCAGAAGCGGGAGTGGAATCCCCGGTGGGAGAATGCCTTCACCCCGGCGCTGTGCAACCGCATCGACCGCAACACCGGCGGCATCGTCATCGCCGCCAAAAACGCCGAGACCCTGCGGATCATCAACCAGAAGATCCGGGATCGTGAGATCGACAAGCGCTACCTCTGCATCACCGTGGGTGCGCCCCGGCCCCCGCAGGGGGAGGTATCCTGCTTCCTGCTGAAGGACGAGAAGAAAAAGCAGGTGGCCGTATACCACAGGCCCGTCCCCGGCGGCAAGACCGCCGTCACCCGCTACCGGACGCTGGAGACCCGTGGGGAGCTGTCCCTGCTGGAGGTGGAGCTGCTGACGGGCCGCACCCACCAGATCCGTGCCACCATGGCGGACTTGGGCTGCCCCCTGCTGGGGGACGGCAAGTACGGCGACGGGTCGGTGAACCGCCGCTACGGCGAGACCCGGCAGGCTCTGTATTCCTACCGCCTGACCTTCGACTTCCCCACGGACGCCGGCCTGCTGAATTACCTCCGGGGCCGCAGCTTTCAGGTGGAGAGCGTCCCCTTCCGGGAGAAATACTTCGGCTGATCGCCGCCCCGGCTGCCCGGTGCAGCCGGGGCTTTCTTCTGCCATTCCCCGGAAATCTCCGGCAAAAACGAGTAAAATTCTCCACCGTGCAGAATTTTCCTTAAACAGGGGAAAATATTCATTGACATTTCTTCGCTTTTTATATATAGTGAATCTGCCAAATTTCAACGAGAGATATCAGGCCTGTCCGCAAGGCCTCCCTTTGAACAGAGAAAAGAGGTAGATATTATTTAACGAACGGGGGAGGATAAATGTCCAAAGAGTTGATTCGCCTGCGGGACCTCTGCATGGCGTTTGACGACGAGCTGGTTCTCGATCACATCAATCTGTATATCAACGATTCCGAATTCCTCACACTGCTTGGCCCCAGCGGCTGTGGCAAGACCACAACGCTGCGGATCATTGGCGGCTTCACGACGCCCACGTCGGGAGACGTCACCTTTGACGGTGTGAGGATCAATGACGTTCCGCCGCATAAGCGGCAGATCAACACTGTCTTTCAGAAGTATGCCCTGTTTCCCCATCTGGATGTCTTTGAAAACATCGCCTTTGGCTTGCGGATCGCCAAGGTGCCTGCCGACGAGATCGAGCAGCGGGTGACAGAGATGCTGGGCGTGGTGAGCCTGAAGGGCTTTGAGCACCGGAGGATCCATCAGCTCTCCGGCGGCCAGCAGCAGCGTGTGGCCATTGCCCGTGCGCTGGTGAACCGGCCCAAGGTGCTGCTGTTGGACGAGCCGCTGGGTGCCTTGGACCTGCGCCTGCGGAAGGATATGCAGATCGAGCTGAAGCGGATCCAGCAGCAGATGGGCATTACCTTTGTATACGTTACCCACGATCAGGAGGAGGCCCTGACCATGTCCGACACCGTGGTGGTGATGGACAAGGGCCGTATCCAGCAGATCGGCACCCCGGAGGATATCTACAACGAGCCGAAGAACGCCTTCGTGGCGGATTTTATCGGTGAGAGCAATATTTTGAACGGCGTCATGGTCCGGGACAATGTGGTGAAGATGTATGGCCGGGAGTTCCCCTGCGTGGACGGCGGCTTCGCACCCAACGAGCCGGTGGACGTGGTCATCCGTCCGGAGGATATCGACATCGTCCCCGTGGAGCAGGGGCAGCTGGTGGGTACCGTCACCAGCGTCACCTTCAAGGGGATGCAGTACGATATCATTGTGGACTTCCGGGGCTTCAAGTGGCTCATTCAGACCACGGATCACTCCCCGGAGGGCGCCCGCATCGGCGTGAAGATCGATCCCGACGGCTTCCACATCATGAAAAAGAGCGAATACTCCGGCCAGTTCGGAGATTACAGCTCCTACTCCGAGGAGTATGAGGAGCTGGCGGACGCCTCTCTGGAGACGGACGAGGAGGAGAGCGGGGATGAAGAATAAGCTCTCCCGGTTCGCCGTGCCCTATGAAGTGTGGATGGCGATCTTCGTGGTGGCCCCCATTGTCATTATGGTGGTCTACGCCTTTTCCTCCGCCGACGGCGGCTTTACGCTGGATAACTTCGTGCAGATGGGGGGCTATACGGAGGTATTTCTCCGTTCCTTCAAGCTGGCCATCATTGCCACGGTGATCTGTCTGCTGATCGGCTACCCGGTGTCCTATCTCATGAGCCGGGAGGGGGCCTCCTTTCAGCGGACGGCCATGGTGCTCATTATGCTGCCCATGTGGATGAACTTCCTGCTGCGGACCTATTCGTGGATGACCATTCTGGAAAACAACGGACTTTTGAACCAGCTGTTCCAGAAGATTGGCCTTATCAGCCTCTATAACCACATCTTCGGCACCAGCTTGGAGTATTTCCCCATGATGAATACCCAGGGGGCTGTGGTGCTGGGCATGGTGTATAACTATCTGCCCTTTATGATCCTGCCCATCTATTCCGTCATCATCAAGCTGGACCACTCCCTGCTGGAGGCCGCCCGTGATCTGGGGGCCGGCAGTATGACGGTGTTTCGCCGGGTGATCCTGCCCCTGTCCCTGCCGGGCGTGGTGTCGGGCATCACCATGGTGTTCGTGCCGTCGGTGTCCACCTTCGCCATCAGTCGGATGCTGGGCGGCGGCACGGAGCTGCTGCTGGGCGACCTCATTGAGCGGCAGTTTCTGGGGGGTGCCTACAACCCCCAGCTGGGCGCCGCCATTTCGCTGGTGATGATGATCATTGTGCTGGTATGTATGCTGGTGATGAATCGCTTCGGTGAGGGCGAGGAACAGGCGGTGAAGCTATGAGCCGCACCCAGAATCGCTTTGGCGACCGGCTGCTGATGGCACTGGTGTTCCTGTTTCTCTATGCCCCCATCATCATCCTGATCGTCTTTTCCTTCAACGCCGGCACCAGCTCCAGCGTGTGGAAGGGCTTCTCCCTGAAGTGGTACGAGTCCCTTCTCTCCAACCGGCTCATTATGAACAGCGTCTATACCACGCTGCTGGTGTCGCTGCTGTCCACCATCGTGGCGTCCATCGCCGGCACCTTCGCCGCCATCGGCCTGTACGCCATGAGCCGCCGCCGTCGTGCGGCGGTGAACGCCGTCAACAACATCCCCATGATGAATGCGGATATCGTCACCGGCGTCAGCCTGTGCCTGCTGTTCGTGGTGTTCTTCAACGGCTGGGGCGCTTTCGCCGGGTGGATGAATTCGTGGCAGTCTTTGGTGGTGCTGCCGGAGCGCCTGACCATGGGCTTCGGCACACTGCTGATCGCCCATATCTGCTTCAATATCCCCTATGTGATCCTGTCCGTGGGGCCCAAGCTGCGGCAGATGGACCGCAACCTCATCGATGCGGCGCAGGATCTGGGCTGCACGTGGATGCAGGCCTTCTGGCGTGTGGTGATCCCGGAGATCAAGCCCGGTATCGTCTCCGGCGCTCTGACGGCCTTCACCATGTCTGTGGATGACTTCATCATCAGCTACTTCACCGCCGGTACCAGCTCCTCCACGTTGGCCATGACCATCTACGGCATGACCAAGAAGCGGGTCAGCCCGGAGATCAACGCCATCTCCACCCTGCTGTTCGTGACGGTGCTGGTGCTGCTGGCCGTCGTGAACCTGCGGGAGAGCCGTGCCGACCACCGCCTGAAGGCGGAGCACCACACCGCTCCGTCGGCGGCCCATCACCCCAACCGCAGCAAGCTGCATAAGACCCTGCGCCGTGTGGGGGCGGGGCTGGCAGCCTGCGTGCTGGTGGTGACGCTGATCGTCACCGGCCGCTCCGCCCGGTCCGACCGGGTGGTGAACGTGTGCTCCTGGGGCGAGTATATCGACGAGAGCCTCATCACCCAGTTTGAGGAGGAGACCGGCATCCGGGTCAACTACCAGACGGCGGAGAGCAACGAGGCCCTGTACTCCCTCATCAAAATGGGAGGCGCCGACTTCGATGTCATCGTCCCCTCGGACTATATGATCGCCCGGCTCATTGACGAGGATATGCTGGCGGAGCTGGATTACAGCCACATCCCCAACTTTGACCTCATTGCCGATACCTATAAGAACCTCAGCTACGACCCGGAGAACAGGTACACCGTCCCCTACACCTGGGGTACGCTGGGCATCATCTACAACACCACCATGGTCTCCCAGCCCATCACCAGCTGGAGCGCCATGTTCGACCCCCAGTACGCCGGACAGGTGCTGATGATCAACAACTCCCGTGACGCTCTGGCGGCGGCCCTGCTGTATCTGGGATACAGCATCAATACCACCGACGAGAGCCAGTTGGAGGAGGCCTTTGCCCTGCTGAAGCAGGCCAAGGACAATGGTGTGTATCAGGCCTTCGTTATGGATGAGGTGTTCCAGAAAATGGAGGGCGGCAACGCTGCCGTGGCCATGTACTATGCCGGCGACTACCTGACCATGCTGGAGAATAATGAGGACCTGGCCTTCGTTGTCCCGGAGGAGGGCAGCAACTGGTTCGTGGATGCCATGTGCATCCTGAAGAGCAGCCAGCATATGTCCGAGGCGGAGGAGTGGATCAACTTCATCGCCTCTACAAAGGCCAATCTGGCCAACATGGACTACATCTGGTATGCCTCCCCCAACGGCGAGGCGCTGGAGGAGTACCCGGCCTACTATGAGGAGGTCAACGAGGAGCCGCTGGATCCGGAGATCTACGAGATCATGGCCCCCTCGGAGGAGGTGCTCCGCCGCTGCGAGATCTATGAGAATCTCCCCGCTGAGACCCTGCGCCTGTACGATCGCCTCTGGACCCGTCTGGGCGTGTAGGGGAAGCTGCCAATGTAAAATATCGGTTCAGACGGATTGACGTAAAATCGGATCAGACCCCCGGCCGGATGGATGTCCGGCCGGGGGTTCTTGCCATTTATGACGGAGGGCATCCAATTTGGCAAAAACGCTTGTCAGTCCGGGAAAAATCCGGTATAATAATGCGTCAGGAAAGCGTCAGATATCTGTCCACTGGACAGAGAAATGTCAAGCTGACGGAAGAATTACAGAACGGAGTGGAAAAATATGAAAGCCATCGTGACCGTGGTAGGAAAAGATCAGGTGGGCATCATTGCCGGTGTGTGCGGCACACTGGCCCAGCATGGGGTCAACGTGCTGGAGATCAGCCAGACCATCATGGAGGGGTGCTTTACCATGATGATGGTGGTGGATCTGGCAGGGTGCCGGGGTTCCTTCGAGCAGCTGCGGACCGACATCACCGCCTACGGCGAGGCCCGTGACCTGTCTCTGCGTATCCAGCGGGAGGACATCTTCGACGCAATGCACAAGCTGTAAGAGGGGGAGCCATGCTGAGTATACATCACATTTTTGATACCATCGACATGATCGATAAGCGCCATCTGGATATCCGCACCATCACCATGGGTATCTCCCTGCTGGACTGCGTCAGTGAGGATCCCAAGCGCTGCTGCGAGAAGATCTATGACAAGATCTGCCGCCGGGCGCAGAATCTGGTGCGGACGGGCGAGGAGATCCAGGGGGAGTTCGGTATCCCCATCGTCAACAAGCGCATCTCCGTGACCCCCATGGCGCTGGTGGCCGGCGGCTGCAACACGGAGGACTATGTTCCCTTTGCCCACGCTATGGACCGGGCCGCCAAGACCTGCGGCGTGGACTTCATCGGCGGCTACTCGGCGCTGGTGCAGAAGGGCTTTGCCCACGGCGACGAGCTGCTGCTGCGAGCCATTCCACAGGCACTGGCGGAGACGGATATCGTCTGCTCCAGTGTCAACGTGGGCTCCACCAAGGCGGGCATCAACATGGACGCCGTGGCCCGCATGGGCCGCATCATCAAGGAGACGGCCCATCTGACCCGTGACACCGACGGGCTGGGCTGCGCCAAGCTGGTGGTGTTCTGCAACGCCGTGGAGGATAACCCCTTTATGGCCGGGGCCTTCCATGGGGTGGGTGAGGCCGACAGCGTCATCAATGTGGGCGTCTCCGGCCCCGGCGTGGTACACCACGCCTTGCGGTCCTGCAAGGACCAGCCCTTTGACGTGGTGGCGGAGACCATCAAAAAGACGGCTTTCCAGATCACCCGTGTGGGTCAGATGGTGGCCACCGAGGCCTCCCGGCGGCTGGATACTCCCTTCGGCATCGTAGACCTGTCGCTGGCGCCCACCCCCGCCATCGGAGACAGCGTGGCCCGGATCCTGGAGGAGATGGGGCTGTCCGTCTGCGGCACCCACGGCACCACGGCGGCGCTGGCGCTGCTGAACGACGCCGTGAAGAAGGGCGGCGTCATGGCGTCCTCTCATGTGGGCGGACTGTCCGGCGCCTTTATCCCGGTGTCGGAGGACGAGGGCATGATCGCCGCCGCCCTGGACGGTACCCTGACGCTGGATAAGCTGGAGGCCATGACCTGCGTATGCTCCGTGGGGCTGGATATGATCGCCGTGCCCGGCAGCACCACTGCCGAGACCATCTCCGCCATCATCGCTGACGAGGCGGCGGTGGGCATGGTCAACAGCAAGACCACCGCTGTCCGTATCATCCCCGTGGAGGGGAAGGATGTGGGCGACATGGTGGAACTGGGCGGCCTGTTGGGTTCTGCGCCGGTGATGCCGGTCCATGAAGCCACCAGCACAGATTTCATCGCCCGTGGCGGCCGCATCCCCGCTCCGCTGCAGAGCCTGAAGAACTGAGAAGCGGCAGATTGCCGTGAAAAAGGAGCCTTGCGTGCGCCACCATGTGGCGGCTGCCGGTAGTCGAAATCATAAGAAAATGTAAAAAAGCCAGTCAGAGATTTGTGACGGGCGGATAACGAAGTTTTTATGCAGGATACGGTGCAGTCTCTGAAAAGGAGCCGCACCGTGTTCTGCTCTATGCAGAAAATTTGAACTGCTGCGGGTTTTGGCGGGTCTCCTGTACACGGTCAAACAGTTCCTCGGAGATGATCGGCTCCTGCATATTCGGAATGATTTGCTGCTCCTCTGCGGGGTTGTAGATCTTCTTGTGAACCTTGAAGCTGACCGTTGTACTTTTGAAGTTTACAGCGTACCCGGTGTACTGCCTATTTTCAAGAATGTGCTTTACAGCTTCGTCTGCCCATAGATACGGATTTGCCGGGATTTGGTTGCGGGTGGCCCTGCCTGCGCTGGCATAATATGCCGTAGGGGTGAGAATTTACAAGCCGTTCATAGGTGGACAACCACCCGTGAACGGCTTGTATGGAAACTAAACCCATAAGGGATCCAAGCAAATTCATCTTGCCCTGCGAAGTTCTGTCAAATGTAGATGATCTGAGAATACGAACATGGCTCACACGTAGTTTTCGACTCCGAATATCAGTCCATATCTATATGAGGACGGAAATTGCAGCGGCGTTTGAAAAGAAGATTGCTTTTTTCTGCCGAAAGTGCTATAATCGGTATATACCGAAAACGAAGGGGGCGCATCCATGCCAAGACCGCCACGGTGCCGTCGGATCTGCGGCGCACCACAAGTCGATACCTTCCGCCCCAACGGATGCGGGGATGCCGAGCCGATCCTGCTGACGCTGGACGAGTACGAGGCCATTCGACTGGTTGACTTGGAGCAGAAAACCCACGAGCAGTGTGCCGCACAGATGGACATTTCCCGCTCTACCGTGCAGGAGATTTACGAAAGCGCACGGCGCAAGATCGCAGCGTGTCTTGTCCACGGGAAACCGCTGCACATCACCGGTGGAAACTACCGTATCTGCGGAGGACAGGAGGCAGTCCACTGCGGCCGTTGCTGTCGGATGCAGAGAGCTAACACAGAAAAATCCAACGAAAATTGCAAAGGAGATTCCATTATGAAAATTGCAGTCACCTATGAAAACGGTCAAATTTTTCAGCATTTCGGCCACACCGAACAGTTCAAGCTTTATGAAGCTACGGACGGCAAAATCGTTCATGCGGAAGTCGTTGACACCAATGGCAGTGGTCACGGCGCACTGGCAGGCTTCCTGATGCAGCACGGTGTAGACACTTTGATCTGCGGAGGCATCGGCGGCGGTGCGCAGGCAGCACTGGCCGAGGCGGGCATCAAGCTCTACGGCGGTGTCAGCGGGGACGCTGACGCAGCGGTGAGCGCATTGCTCAGCGGAAATCTGGGCTACGATCCCAATGTTCACTGTGACCACCATGACCACGAGCACGGCGAAGCTGGTCACACCTGCGGTGACCACGGCTGCGGTAAGCATAGCTGCCATTGATATGAAGCGCACACTGGCTTTGAAGCGCAATCAGGTCATCTTGGACGAGCGCTTCATTCGATCCGGCAACGTGCAGCGGCTCTGCGCCAAGCTGCAAAGGCTCAAAACCGATGGACGGCAAGGTCTTCAAGGGCAGCGTCGGGCATCAGGAGCTTGCGGCGTGGGTTGAAGGACTTGGACTTTAAGGGGCAGACAAATTGGGATTTTTGGAGGAGAACTTTTGACATGCATATTATTCAAATAGCAAATGATGAGGATAAAAAGAGAATAACCAGAAATATATTGGAAGAACTGCCTGAATGGTTTGGAATCCCTGAGGCACGAGAAGAATATATCCGCGACAGTGCGGGAAGAACTTTCTTTTGTGCTGAAGAAAATGAAAAAGCCGTGGGATTTTTGTATCTCAAGCAGACGGGGAAAGATACGGTTGAGCTTGCGGTTATGGGCGTACTGAAAGAATACCATCGCAAAGGAATCGGAAAAGCGCTATTTAAGTGTGCAAAGGATAGCTTGAAGGAAAGCGGCTATTCATTTATTCAGGTAAAAACTGTTGAAATGGGGAAATACGAAGAATATGATCAAACAAATCAGTTCTACATTTCTCTGGGCTTTAAGGAGTTGGAAGTGTTCCCTACATTATGGGATGAATGGAATCCCTGCCAAATCTATGTGATGGGAATATGACAAATTCCAGTTTGCCGAAATATATTTCTAACTTTCCCTATTTTACAGGCTTTCCAGCCTGTGCATTAGCGAAACGATATGTATTTTCCCTTATTTTTGCCCTTATGAGATAATCGTAAGGGAAATAAGGGAAAGTTTTATTTAGTCATTGCCTGCCACTTTATCAAGTAACCTTGCAGATTCCCGCTTGGCTTTTCTTGTAGAGTGTGCATAGACATTCATGGTGGTACTGACATCTGAGTGCCCTAACAGTTCCTGCACATCCTTTGGTGCTGCTCCATTTGCCAGAAGGTTGCTTGTGTAGGTGTGTCGCAACTGGTGAAAAT
>ERZ772863.1105-NODE-1105-length-25788-cov-4.662768_pt1 | contig 25788 bp, 24 predicted proteins | sample MGYA00512134_ERZ772863 | MGnify/ENA primary metagenome ERZ772863 (study PRJEB29015, sample SAMEA2737659) | human gut metagenome | biome: human gut; feature: human-associated habitat; material: faeces | place: China | collected 2012 ...
CTCCGGCGGCCCACTTTTCCCAGCAGCTGGAAAAGTGGGCAAAAGAGCCGCCAGAGACCAATGGTCTCTGGACTCCCTTTACTCTCAAGAGTTTCGTTTGTTATGGGCCATAAAGGGAATCGACTCAGCAACAGACCCGCTGCCGCTCCCGGCTCAGGCGAAGAAAATGATGCGTCTACCGCCGGAACATACGGATTCCCCACGGTAGAACAGCAATCTCTTTCACCCTCACAATGCAGCGGCAGCGTGAGTAGAAGGCAGTCAATTCCCTGCTTCGGCGGGACTTAGGATGCAGCTCTTGTACACAAAAAGGAAGTGCAGAAACCATGGGTTTCTGCTGGCGTTCTTTGGTGACTTTCTTTCGCTATTGAAAGAAAGTCACCCGTCGGAGACAAAAGAAGAACGAGCCGCCGGAGGCACGTTCCTTACGCAAAAGGGACTGCTGAAAGAAAGTCATCCCCCGTATCCCCCCAAAGAACACCCCCTCCTCCTCCCGCATACACTGTCACAGGAACATTCCGGAAAGGAGCCATTTCCATGCCCAAGATCTATCTCAGTCCCAGCACCCAGGAATATAACCCCTACGTCACCGGCGCCGGGTCAGAGGAATACTTTATGAACCTGCTGGCCGATGCCATGGAGCCCATTCTGCTGCTCAACGGCATCCAGTTCTCCCGCAATACGCCGGACATGACCGCCGCCTCCTCCATCCGGCAGGCCAACGCCGGACAGTACGACTTCTATCTGGCCCTCCACTCCAACGCCTCCGGCCCCGGTGCCGGGGGCCAGAGCCGGGGCATTCTCGCCTTCTACTATCCCACCAGCGCCAACGGCCGCCGGGCGGCGGAGCTGTTCGTGGAAAACCTCCGGGACATCTACCCCCTGCCGGAGAAGGTGTCCACACGGGCCACCACCTCTCTGGGAGAGGTACGCCAGCCCCGGTTCCCCTCGGTGCTGTTGGAGCTTGGCTACCACGACAACCCCGACGATGCCCTGTGGATCCAGGAGAATATCCCCCGCATCGCCGCCAACCTGGTGCTGAGCCTCACGGAGTACTTTGGCCTGCCCTACACCGCCCCCTCTCCCCAGCCGGGTCAGGTATCCACCGTCTCCGGCGGCCCGGTGAACCTCCGCTCCGCCCCCTCCCTCCAGTCCCCGGTAACGGCCCGGCTCCCCGACGGCGACGGCGTGACGGTGTACGGCCGCTATCAGGACTGGTACGTGGTGTCCCACGGGGAGCATCTGGGCTACGTCAGCGCCCCCTTTATCCGCCTGTCGTAAAACGACGGCAGAGCCTCCCCGGCGACCTGCGAAAATAATAAACAGAATGTGGTTTTTCTCTTGACAGTTTTGCACAATTCGATTAAACTATTAGGAAGATTATCATCGGAGATTCAAGGGGGATCTTCGGTTATTTTCTGCCCTGAACGGAGCTATCCGTTTTCATACGTTAAAACAACATAGGAGGAATATCTGTCATGACGACAATCGGCTGGATCGTATCCATTGCTGCCTTCGTCGTTGCGGCGGTGATCTTTTTCCTCCTCGGTATTCGCTATCGCAAAAACGTAGCGGAAAGAGAAATCTCCAGTGCGGAGGAAGAAGCCACCCGCATCATCAACGAAGCCATCAAGAGTTCCGAAAATAAAAAGAGAGAAGCACTTCTTGAAGCCAAAGAAGAGATTTTGAAAAGCCGCAGCGAGTACGAGAGAGAGGTCAAGGAGCGCCGTGCTGACCTGCAAAAGCAGGAGCGCCGACTGCAGCAGAAGGAGGAAAACCTCGATCACAAGATGGATTCCATCGAGAAGAAAGAGGAAGCCCTCACCGCAAAACACGCCGCCGCCGACAAGGCTGCGGAGGAGATCAAGAACATCAAGCACAGCCAGATGGAGATGCTGGAGCGCATTTCCGGCTTCACCGCCGATGAGGCCAAGGATTACCTGATCGCTCAGGTGGAGTCGGATGTCACCCACGAGACTGCCATCAAGATCAAAGAGATCGAGGCCCGCGCCAAGGAAGAGGCCGATCAGCGGGCCCGTGAGATCGTGGCCACCGCCATCCAGCGGTGCGCCGCCGACCATGTGGCCGAGATCACCGTCAGTGTGGTTCCCCTGCCCAATGACGAGATGAAGGGCCGCATCATCGGCCGGGAAGGCCGCAACATCCGGACGCTGGAGACCCTCACCGGCGCCGATCTCATCATCGACGACACGCCGGAGGCCATCACCGTCTCCTGCTTCGAGCCGGTGCGGCGTGAGGTCGCCCGTCTGGCTCTGGAGAAGCTCATTGCCGACGGCCGCATCCATCCCACCCATATCGAGGAGATGGTGGAGAAGGCCCGCCGTGAGGTGGATGCCGTCATCCGCTCTGAAGGTGAGCGGGCCGTGCTGGAGACCGGTGTCCGGGGCATCCACCCGGAGCTGCAAAAGCTGCTGGGCCGCCTGCACTACCGCACCAGCTACGGCCAGAACGTGCTGCAGCACTCCATTGAGGTCAGCCACATCGCCGGTATGATGGCGGCGGAGCTGGGCGCCGACGTCCAGACCGCCAAGCGTGCCGGTCTGCTGCACGATATCGGCAAGGCCGTGGACCATGAGATGGAGGGTACCCACGTCTCCTTGGGCGTGGAGTTCTGCCGGAAGTACCGGGAGAAGGAGGACGTCCTCCACGCCATTCAGGCCCACCACGGCGACGTGGAGTGCAAGACGCTGGTGGCCTGTCTGGTGCAGGCAGCCGATGCCATTTCCGCCGCCCGACCCGGCGCACGCCGTGAGAATCTGGAGAACTATATCAAGCGTCTGGAGAAGCTGGAGGAGATCACCAGCAGCTATCCCGGCGTGGAGAAGAGCTACGCCATTCAGGCGGGCCGTGAGGTTCGTGTCATGGTGAAGCCCGAACAGGTCTCTGAGGATCAGATGGTGATCCTGGCCCGTGAGCTGGCCCACCGCATCGAAAACGAGCTGGAGTATCCCGGCCAGATCAAGGTCCACGTGCTGCGTGAGACCAAGGCTGTGGAATACGCCAAGTAAACATCCTTCCCAATACGCATCGTCCCCAACGGCGCACCGCAGCAGTGGTGCGCCGTTTCTTTATGTCCTTTAACTTTGCTTTAGGAAGCGGTGATATCCTGTCCTCAAAACCCGAAAAATCGAGGACTCTGCCATGAAACGCATTCCACTCATTCTTTCGCCGGCCCTGCTGCTGTTGCTGCCGGCCATTGCCCTGTATCCAATGCTCCATGCCTCCGCCGAAAAGGATGGTGTCGATAGCAGCACAGCCATTCAGGAGGCCGCCCCGTCGGAAGCCGCCCCATCGGAAGCCGCCCCGTTAGACAGCGCCGTCGCTGCCCCCGCCGCCCCCGCCGCCGTCAGTGGTTCTATCGACACCGATGATTTTCCCCTCACCGACGGCCAGCAGCAGGCGCTTCACCGCTATATGACCGCCTACCATACCACGCTGGGGGACCTGACGGAGCCGAGCACCGACGGCGTATTCTGCGCCGATGACATCGCCGCCTATGAGCAGGCGGTTGGGAATGATCCTTCGCAGTCTCGGCCGGGGATGGTCCTCTGCATCCTTGGCTGGAAATAAGCCCTATCATCTCCGGCCGGGAATAAGACGTTGCGCCCTGACAGTTTTGTGGTATAATAGGACTGTCAGCGGACAGAGCCATGTCCAGTTACCATGTCCACTTTTGTCCGCAGAATGTACCAATTCACCGGGAGGATACCCTATGGAATTTCGTGTGCTGGCACTGGGAGATGTTACCAGCGAGGATGGCACCCGCCATCTGGCCCGTACCCTGCGTCCCTTTCAGAAGGTCCACGGCGTGGACTTCACCGTGGTCAACGGTGAGAATGTCTCCGGCGTAGGGCTGACCCCGGATCAGGCGGAGGATCTCTTCGCCGCCGGCGCCGATGTTATCACGCTGGGCAACCATACGTGGGGCAAAATGCAGATCGCTGACTATCTGGAGGACAGTCCCTACATCCTACGGCCCGCCAACTTTTCCCCCCGCACGCCGGGCCGTGGTGTGGGAGTCTACGACTGCGGCCGCTTCCGCATCCGGGTCATCTCCCTCATTGGCCGCTGTGACCTGTCATGGGGCAGCGACAACCCCTTTACCACAGCGGACCGCCTGCTGGCGGAGCCGGACGCTCCCACCTTCACGGTGGTGGATTTTCACGCTCAGGCCACCAGCGAAAAGCTGGCCATGGCCTACTATCTGGACGGCCGGGTCTCCGCCCTGTGGGGGACCCACACCCACGTCCCCACCGCCGATGAGCGGGTGTTCCCCAAGGGTACCGGCTACCTGACGGATCTGGGCATGACCGGCGCCGTGGAGTCGGTGCTGGGCATCCAGCCCCAGCAGTCGGTGGAGATGTTCTTAGGCGGTCTGCCGGGCCGCTTCCGTCCCGCCTCCGGCCCCTGCAAGGCTCAGGGGGCGCTCTTCACGCTGGACAGCGCCACGGGCCTGTGTACGGCAGTGGAACGGGTGGATATCCGCTGACGGCCCGGCATTTGTCACGCAAAATCCGTCACATAGAAGCTGTCACACAGGACCCGTTACGCAGGTTCTATCACATAGGAGAAATGAGCCATGTCTGTTGAAAAGGTCCGGGCGTACCTGACGCCCTATGGGGTGGCCCAGCGCATCCGGGAGCTGGAGGTCTCCAGCGCCACGGTGGAGCTGGCCGCCGCCGCTCTGGGGGTGGCCCCCGCCCGCATCGCCAAGACCCTCAGCTTCAAGGTGGGAGAGCGGCCCATTCTGGTGGTGGCCGCCGGGGACGCCCGCATCGATAACAGCAAATACAAGCACTTTTTCGGCGTCAAGGCCAGAATGCTGACGCCGGAGGAGGCCGTGGAGCACATCGGCCACGCCGTGGGCGGCGTATGCCCCTTCGCCCTGCCGGAGGACGTGTCCGTGTATCTGGACGAGTCTCTGCGGCGGTTTGAGACGGTGTTCCCCGCTGTGGGCAGCGCCGCCTCCGCCATTGAGCTGACCTGCCCGGAGCTGGAGCGCTGCTGCGGAGAGCGGTTCTGCCGATGGGTAGACCTCTGCCGTGGCTGGCAGGAGGCATAAAAGGAGGACGCTATGGCAAAAATTCTACACACGGCGGACTTCCATCTGGACAGCGCCTTTACCGCCCTGCCGGAGGAGAAGGCCCGGCTGCGCCGCCAGGAGGCCCGCCAGCTGACGGACCGGCTGGTGGACTACGCCAATGACCACGGCGTGGAGCTGCTGCTGCTGGCCGGAGATCTCTTTGACTCCGACCAGCTCTACGGCCAGACGGCACAGGAGCTGGCCCGGTCGCTGGCCCGCTTCCGGGGCCACGCCGTCATCGCCCCCGGCAACCACGACTTCTACGCCGCCTCCAGCCCCTATGCCCGGCTGCTGTGGCCGGAAAACGTCCACATCTTCCGGGAGGAGCAGCTCCAGCGACTCCCCTTCCCCCAATACGGCTGCGTGGTATACGGAGCCGCCTTCACCTCCCCCGACGCTCCCGCCGGGATCCCCGGCTCTCTTGGCCCGGAGGATGAGGGGTTGGCCCGCATCCTGCTGCTCCACGGAGAGGTGGGCGTCCGGGACAGCCGTTACCGGGCCATGACCCTGAAGGATGTGGAGCAGAGCGGCGCCGACTATCTGGCGCTGGGCCACGTCCACGCCTTCGGCGGCGTGCAGCAGGCAGGACGCACCTTCTGGGCCTATCCCGGCTGCCCGGAGGGCCGGGGCTTCGACGAGCTGGGGGACAAGGGCTTCCTCACCGGTACCGTGGAACCGGGACAGGTGAAGCTCACCTTCGTCCCCTTCGCCCGCCACCGGTATCAGTGGCTGACGGCGGATGTCACCGGCGTTGACCCGCTGGAGGCGCTGCGCCGGGAGCTGCCCCCACACCCGGAGGCGGACATCTTCCGCATGGTCCTCACCGGTGAGACGGAGGAGCCGCCCCGGCTGGACGCCCTCTATGACGCCCTGTCCCCGGACTGCTTCTATCTGGAGCTGCAGGACCGCACCACCCGCTGCCGGGATCTGTGGGAGCACTGCGGAGAGGACACCCTGCGGGGCCTGTTCCTCCGAGACCTGCGCCAGAGATACGACGCCGCACCGGCGGAGGAAAAGCCCCGTCTGCTGCAGGCCGCCCGGTTCGGCTTGGCGGCACTGGAAAACCGGGAGCTGTAAAGCCCTTTTCATTTACTGCCCACGGCGCAGGCCGTGAGAGAGGAGCCATTCCTATGAAAAAGATCCTCATGATCGGCACCGGCGGCACCATCGCCTCGGAGATGACGCCGGAGGGCCTGACACCGGAGCTGAGCACCCACCAGCTGCTGGCTTATCTCCCCCGCATCGCCCAGCTGTGCCATGTGGACTGCATCCAGCTGTATAGTCTGGACAGCACCAGCATTCACCCCGCCCACTGGCTGGGGACGGCCCAAGCCATCCGGGAGCACTACGACGACTACGACGGCTTCGTCATCAGCCACGGCACGGACACCATGGCCTATACGGCGGCAGCCCTGAGCTATCTGGTACAGGACAGCCCCAAGCCCATCATCCTCACCGGCGCCCAGAAGCCCATCTGGTTCGACGGCACCGACTCCAAGCGCAATCTTACCGATGCCTTTCTCTACGCCTGCCGGGGCTGCGGCGGCGTGCAGATCGTCTTTAACGGGCGGGTCATTCTGGGGACCCGTGCCCGCAAGACCTACTCCAAGAGTTTCCGGGCCTTCTCCAGCGTCAATTACCCCGATCTGGCGGTGGTGCAGGACGAGCATCTGTTACAGTACATCCGTTGTGAGAGCCGGCCACGGCCGCTATTTTATGACCGCCTGGACCCCCATGTGGGGCTGCTGAAGCTGATCCCCGGCACGGAGGATGCGTTAGCGGAGTTCATGCTGGACCGCTACGACGGCCTCATCATCGAGAGCTTCGGCGTAGGCGGCCTGCCGGAATACGACGGCGGACACCTCTACGACGTGGTACGCCGTGGGGTGGAGCGGGGCAAGATCGTGGTCATGACCACGCAGGTCCCCAACGAGGGCAGCGACCTGACGGTATACCATGTGGGGGGACACCTGAAGAGCACCCTCCGGCTGCTGGAGGCCTACGACATGACCACCGAGGCCGCCGTGGCCAAGCTCATGTGGATCATGGGGCAGACCCGTGAATTTTCGGAGGTGGAGCGGCTGTTTTACCAGCCTGTGGCGCAGGATATCCTCCGCTTCGGGGACGAATAAGATGTTTGCTCCGGCGGGACACGCCTTGTGTCCCGCCGGAGTATTTTTTTGACCTGCGGCACAAGCTAACGGGGCAAAAAAGGGAGGCGGACAGTCAGCTGTCCGCCCCAAGTGAGGAGAAAAAATGGATAAAGCATTGAAAACGCCGTCCCTCAGACGAGGGCCAGCACCAGCCACAGCAGGCCGATGACACCGCCGCCCAGCAGCGCCGCCATCCATGTGGTAAGCCGTCTGCGCCGGGGCGGAGCTCCGTGGGTGCGGGCGTAGCTCTTGGCGATGCGGACCGCCTGCTCCACCACCTGCTGGGATGAGACGCCGCCGCCTGCGGCGTCGTTGCTGAGAATGAAGATCGCCTGCTCGAAAATATGGGGATCGGGGGACTCCACCACGATCACCCGTCTGGAAATACCTTTTACCAAGGCCACGCCCTCCTCTGTCCGGTGATGTTTGACAGATAGAGTATTTCCGGCGCCGGCGGCGGTTATACCTGCCGGGGGCGGTTTTCTCCCGGCAGGGGCAGGTGTACCGCCAGCACGGCGCAGTCGTCCTCCAGTCCCCTGCGGCTGCGGGATTCCGACAGGATCAGTGCCGTCAGGGCGTGGACGTCAGTGCCGTTCCACCCCGCCAGCAGATTTTGCAGCCACTCGTCGCTGTTCTCGTCGGCGATGCCGTCGGAGATCATGACAAAATAGCTGCCTGCCGGGAGGGCCAGCCGAGTGACCTCCGGCGGCTCCGTCGTGGCCTGCAGCCCCGCCGGAAGGGAATGGGCGGTGAAGCGGGTAACGTGGGCGGTGTGCTTGAGATAGGAGGGCGCAGCGCCGTATTTATAGAGGGTGGCCTCGCCGGTGGAGCGGCGCAGAGCCAAAAGATCGATGGTGGTGAAGGCCCCGCCGGTCTCCCCCCGCAGGGCCAGCGCCGAGTTCAGGGTCTTGAGGGCAGGGGCCGGTTCAATGCCCGCCCGCAGGAACTGCTCCAGCAGCCGCACCGTCAGCGCCGCCTCCCGGTGGGCCTCCGGGCCGCTGCCCATGCCGTCGGAGAGCAGGAGGTACAGCATCCCGCCGGTCTCCACCGTGGCCAGCTGGTCGCCGCACAGCTGCTGTCCCTCCTTGGGACGCAGGGCCGAGGACACTCGATAGCCCACGGGGCCGGTGGGCTCCTCCGCCGGGGCGTGGGCCGCCGCCGCCAGCAGATCCCCCATCTGGGCGTACTGCTCCTGGGCCTGACGGCGGGAGCAGGTCAGCTGTCGATGGTACTGGCGGCGCAGGAGGAAAAGCCGCAGTTCCTCGTTGACAGCGGCGATAAACTCCCGCAGATGGACACACCGGGCGGTGAAGTACAGGGGGAAATCCTCCGACTGGGCCGTGCCACGGCGCAGCAGCGCCGGACAGGCATCATTGAAGGCGTTGTAGGTGGCGTTATAGTTCTGCTGCCAGCAGTTGGCGCACAGGACGCAGGAGCGGCACACTTGTTCCGCCGCCCGGTCGAAGATCACTGAGGGATTTTCCGGCGGGGCCGGGGCCGTATCCCGGAAGAAACTGTCGTACAGGGAGCGCAGAGCCGCAGCGGACTGCTCCAGCCGCCGGGGCCTTGCCGTCTCTCCGGGTGTATCCGCCCGGGCGGCACGCTCTGCGCAGGGAGGCAGCCAGCGCCGGGGCAGCAGCAGATAGGCCGCACCGCCCGCCAGACATGACAGCAGCAGCTGTCGAGGCGGGCCGGCATCCAGCAGCACTGCAAAGGCGATGGTGGGCAGAGAAAAGGCCGCCGCCGGGAAGATGCGGGGCAGACGGCCATAGAAGGCAGCCAATGCTCCGCCGCAGCCGTAGGCCACCGTCAGCAGCAGCGCCGGTGTCTCCGGTACCAGATCCGCCGCAAGGCCCGCACAGGCCCCCGCCAGTCCCGCCGTCAGGGGCGGCAGGCGGCGGGAGAGGAGCAGCAGCTCCGCCATCAGCAGGGCTTTCCCCACGGAGAACAGGCCCTCTACCGTCACCGGCACCAGTGCCAACGACAGGGCGGCGGCGTACAGCAGTCCCTTTTGCCGGAGGGTCGTGCCGTGGGCGGTCAGCAAGGCCGTGGCTGCCGCCAGCAGCGCCGAGGCCGTCAGGCACAGCACCCACTGGCTCAGAGGGCGGTACAGCAGGTACACCGACTGGATCAGCAGCTGGGAGAGGGCCGCCGTCAGGGGCCGGAAGACGGGGCGGCGGTAGAGCTTCGTATCACAGAAGGCCGTCTGGGCGGCGAAAAGCAGCACGGCAGCGGCGGCATGGCGCAGCCCCGGTTGAAAATCCAGAAACAGCAGCGCTCCGCCGGTAACACCCAACAGGGAAAGCAGACCCGGCAGGCCCGGCCCTGCGGCGGCGGCTGCCGCCAGACTGAAGGGGGCATACAGTCCTCCCAGCCGGGCAGCGGTGAGGACGCAGCAGAGCGCCGCCTGCCCCAGCAGCGTCAGGATGCGGCGGAGCCGTCTGCCGGGCAGCGGGAGGTGAAACTTCATGGACAAGCCCTCCTTTTTCCCCTATTGTAGTCACCGGCGGCGGGAAAAGCTGTCGGGAAATGGGGTCCGGCGGATTTTTCCGTGGACGGCGGTGTTTACGGAGGCGGAAAGCTGTGATATAATGAAGAAACCTTGACAGAAAGCAGGTGGCCGCTATGAAAGCGCAGCGTCCCTATCCGCAGATCACCATCACCCCCAAGGGGGAGGCCGCTCTGGTGGGCGGACACCCATGGGTCTATGAGGGGGAGGTCACGGGACTCAGCGGCCCCGTGTCCGACGGACAGCTGGTGGACGTCATCAGCCGCCGGGGCAGTTGGCTGGGCTGCGGCTTTTTCAACAGCCGCTCCCGCATCCGGGTACGGGTGCTGTCCCGAAACCCCAACGACCGGTTCGACCAGGCCTTCTGGCGGCGGCGCATCCAGTACGCATGGGACTATCGCAAGACCGTCATGGGGCCGGAGGACAGCCGCTGCTGCCGGGTGATCTTCGGAGAGGCCGACGGCTTCCCCGGTCTGACGGTGGACCGGTTCGAGAGTGTGCTGGTGGCGCAGGTGCTGTGTCTGGGCATGGAGCTCATCAAGGAGGAGCTTTTCTCCCTGCTGCTGGAGGTAATGCGCTCCGACGGACAGGACGTGGTGGGCGTATATGAGCGCAACGACGTGGCCATCCGGGGACTGGAGGGCATGGAGCAGGGCAAGGGCTGGCATCCTGTGGGCGGTGAAAAGGTTCCGGACTTTACAGCGGTGGATATTGAGGAAAACGGCATCCGCTACACCGTGGACTTTGAAAACGGGCAAAAAACCGGCTTTTTTCTGGATCAGAAATACAACCGGCAGGCGGTGGCCAAGCTGGCCTGTGGCCGGACGGTGCTGGACTGCTTCACCCACACCGGCTCCTTCGCCCTGAACGCCGCACGGGGCGGAGCCAAGCACGTCACGGCGGTGGACGTGTCGGAGTTCGCCGTGGAATGTGCCAGAGAAAACGCACGGCGCAACGGGCTTTCCGACGTGATGGAGTGCGTGGCGGCCAACGTATTCGACCTGCTGCCCCAGCTGGAGCAGCAGCCCAAGCGATACGACTTCATCATCCTGGATCCTCCAGCCTTCACCAAAAGCCGCAAGACCACCCAGCGGGCCATGACCGGCTATAAGGAGATCAACTACCGGGCCATGCGGCTGCTGCCACGGGGCGGCTATCTGGCCACCTGCTCCTGCAGCCACTTCGCCACGGAGGAGCTGTTTTTGAAGATGCTGCGCTCGGCGGCCAAGGACGCCGGGGTGCAGCTGCGGCAGATCGAGGCCCGGCAGCAGTGCTGCGACCACCCCATTCTGTGGGGCGTGGAGGAGACCAATTACCTGAAATTCTATCTGTTTCAGGTGGTTTGATGAATACGATTCGTATATTTTTCTTATAATATTACAAGTAGTTGCAGAATATGACAGAGGAGACCGGCCGCAGCCTGTTTCCCGAAAGGAGCATTTATGAACACCAACTGGAACGACCCCAATTTTCAGGGCTTCGGCGGCAGGCAGAGTCCCTTCGGGAAGCGGCCTCCACGGCCCAAAAAGGAGCACAAGGCCATCGGCACGCCCCTGAGCCGCACCCTCATCAATCTGGCGGTGACGCTGATCTTTGCGGCGGTGTACTTCTATGTGGTGCTGCCGCCCATCAATTTGCAGGCGGAGGAGTTCTATTTCTTCATGCTGCTGTGCTGCGCTGTGTACTGCGGCTGCGCCGTGCTGACCTCCGGGTTTCAGGGCAGCGGGGCCAAGGGCTACTTTGGCTTCGTGAAGAAGCAGTGCCGCATCCCCATGATAATCGCCGTGGCGCTGGTGGCCGTGGCCATCGTGGGTGGTATCGTGGGCTGGCAGGTGATCCGGGCCGGGGCCTACCGGGATCTGCTGACGGTGGAGACCGGTGACTTCGCCACCGAGGTGGAGGAGATCAGCTATGACCAGATCCCCATGCTGGACAAGGACTCCGCCGAGAAGCTGGGCAACCGCAAGCTGGGTGAGCTGTCGGACATGGTGTCCCAGTTCGAGGTGGCGGAGGAGTACACGCAAATCAACTACAAGGGCCGCCCGGTGCGGGTGACGCCCCTGCGGTACGGGGACTGGATCAAGTGGTTCAACAACCGCTCCCGGGGTCTGCCCGCCTATCTCATCATCGACATGGTGACCCAGAATGTGGAGGTGGTGCGTCTGGAGCAGGGCATCCGCTACACCACCGCCGAGCACTTCGGCCGCAACCTCTATCGCTATCTGCAGTTCCACTACCCCACCTATATCTTTGACAAGCCGGCCTTCGAGATCGACGAGGAGGGCAATCCCTATTGGGTCTGCCCCCGGATCCGAAAGACCATCGGACTCTTTGGCGGCACGGACATCGACGGGGCCGTGCTGGTGAACGCCGTCACCGGTGAGCATCAGTACTATGACGCCAAGGATGTGCCGGACTGGGTGGATCACGTCTACACGGCGGATCTCATCGTCCAGCAGTACGACTACCACGGTACCTATATCCACGGCTTCATCAACTCCCTGTTCGGCCAGCGGGATGTCACCGTTACCACCGATGGCTATAACTACATCGCCATCGGAGACGACGTGTATATGTACACCGGCATCACGTCGGTGGTGTCGGATCAGTCCAACATCGGCTTCATCCTCTCCAACCAGCGCACCAAGGAGACACGTTTTTACTCCGTGGCCGGCGCCGAGGAGTACTCCGCCATGGATTCGGCACGGGGGCAGGTGCAGCAGATGAACTACACCGCCACCTTCCCTCTGCTGCTGAACATCGCAGATCAGCCCAGCTACTTCATGGCGCTGAAGGACGCCGCCGGTCTGGTGAAGATGTACGCCATGGTCAACGTCAGCCAGTACCAGATCGTGGCCACCGGCGGCAGCGTGGCGGAATGCGAGAGCAACTATCGCCAGATGCTGGCCCGGTATAACCTCATTGACCCGGCGGATACGGAGCCCTCCGCTTCGGATCAGGGGGAGGTCACCGGCGTCATCGCTGACCTCCGCAGCGCCGTTATGGACGGCAACACCTGGTACTACCTCCAGCTCTCCGACGGCACGGTGTACTACACCATCTCCGCCGCCGAGGCTCCGGAGGCCGTGATCCTCAACGTGGGCGACACGGTGACGGTGAAGTATGCCGAGGGCGAGGGCAGCATCCTGCAGGCTTACAGCGTGGCCAAGGCCGTCCCGGCGGCGTAAAGCAGAACACAGAAAAACGGCGTGACCATGCGGTCACGCCGTTTTTTGTTCCAATGGGAGGCAGGCTTGCTGCCTGCCCTATGCAGCCTTGACGCTCCAAGGCTTTGGAAGCAGTCTCTTCGTAAGCTCAGCGCTTGCTGAACTGAGGTGCGCGACGGGCGGCCTTGAGGCCGTATTTCTTTCTGTCTTACGGGCGAAAACCGTTGATTTTACTGGGTTTTCAAGGGTGTACACCACATTTCCATTATGCGCTGCTTTTTCTCCCAACTTCGGCGTTACCGTGCGCTGAATTTTCTGCCCATTGATATACCGGACATAGGTACGTTCCTTTGTTGATCTTGTGACGATATACTGCCATACTCGCTTGAACTGCGTATATGACAGCGGACCTCCATCCTCAATTTGGCGCTGTGCTTCTTCCACTTTTTCAAGAAGTTCTTCCGGAGTCCTTGCGTACGGGTATGCCGAAAGGCTCCCCGGAGCAAAGAGTAAGGGAGCGGTTAGGCTCCGATCTATATAAAAAAGCGCTTAAAGAACCGAAGCTCTCTAAGCGCTTTTGGACCCGAGGATCCCAGATATGAAATTGCTAGCAGGGCGGGGGCATACTCCCCGCCGTCCCCGTCTGTGCCTCTGTTTGTGAGAGGCAGAAGAAACAAAAAAGTGCCTGAAGACTTTCATCCTCAGGCACTGTGTTACTCATTCACTGTAATTGCTCGGCGGCAATTCTGAAACTTACATAAACATTATAGCAGGGATTCTGCCATTTCGCAAGTGAAACCTTGAGAGTTCCTGCTATAGGCTGAATGCTGTAAAGTCAATGCTCATATACGGTGAAGAAGCAGATGACAAAGCTATGGTCAAAATGCCTCGCTATCGCGCCGATAGTCAGTTCCATAGCAAAACAGGCAGCTTTCGCCGACTCTCACGCAGAAATACGACTTAGGCGGAAAGCTGTCTGTTTTTTTGCAGGCTGCTGCTTTATTGCCCAATCATTTCCGCATCAACCAACCGACAATATCGGTTGTCTCCTTCCCCATATAACTCAAATGTACCACTAACCGTAATCTCGCTGCCCAGCTCCGGATAATCATCCGGATAGGTATGCTTACCGGTCAGTACAAACTCCAATCCCTGTGAGCAGCAAGCCATTGCATCGCCAATGATACAGGCGAAGTATTGGTCTTTCGTATCAGGGTTTTCGTAATATACAAATTGTCCCGTCATTTTAATGGTTTTTCCAATATAATCACCGGGGGCGTTCTTCATATTATAGACTTCGGAATATACCATTGTACTGCTAAGCCTTGTGAGGTCAACATCAACACCGTCTGTGCTTTGCGTTGGTTCAGAGGCTGCAGGCTTAGACTCCGATTTCTTTTCTGAGGGCTGTTTTTGTGAAACAGAAGCCTCTGGCGCTTGGTTATCGGCTGAATCAGCTGCAGCAGTCACTTTATCTTTTTCACCTCCGCAGGCGGCGAGAGGGACAAGAGTTAGGGCAATCAGCAAAACGCACAATATTTTTTTCATCTATGAACACCTCCCAATACCGTGCCTGCCAGCCACGACAGACCGAAAGCGCCGATCTGAACGGCGACGATGGTGGAACCTACCGGCGTACCGGCGAGAATGGACGCCAGAATGCCGAGCAGCGCACAGAAAACCGAAAGGACTGCCGCGCAGATGGTCACGCTGCGAAAGCTCTTGAACATCCGCATGGCGGACAGCGCCGGGAAGATCACCAGTGCGGAGATCAGCAGGGAACCCACAAGGTTCATCGCCAGCACGATGATGACCGCAACGACGACGGCGATCAGCAGGTTGTAAAGCCCCGCCCTCGTGCCGGTCGCCCTTGCGAAGCTCTCGTCAAAGGTCACGGCGAAGATCTTATTGTAAAACAGGATGAACACTGCCACGACCAGCACCGACATTCCCACGCACAGCCATACCTCTGCGGGGGACAGCGTCAGGATGGAGGTGGAGCCGAACAGCGTGCTGCACACATCGCCCGAAAGATTGGACGAGGTGGAGAAAATGTTCATCAGGAGATAGCCGACGGCAAGAGCCCCCACCGAGATCATGGCGATGGCGGCGTCACCCTTGATTTTCGTGTTCTGCCCGGTGCGCAGGAGCAGCACGGCGCTGAGGATGGTAACGACCATGACAAGCGGCATTTTGTTGGTGATCTGCAGCACGGCGGCAATCGCCATTGCGCCGAACGCCACGTGGGACAGACCATCGCCGATGAAGGAAAACCGTTTCAGCACCAGCGTCACCCCCAGCAGGGAGGAGCAAAGCGCGATCAGCACACCGACAATGAGCGCATAGCGGACAAAGGGATATGCCCAATAGAGGGCCATCTTTTCCAAGATAGCGGTCATTGGCTGTCACCGCCTTTCTTCACGTCAAACAGCCGCCCTTGCGGGCTTTGAAGATAGTCCGCCTTTGTCCCAAAGAAAACGGTGTCGCCAATATGCAGAATATGGCTGGCGAATCGGACGGCGGCAGCCACATCGTGAGAGATCATGATCACGGTGATGCCGTCCTCACGGTTGAGCTTTTCGATGAGCGTATACATTTCCGCCGTCACCTTGGGGTCAAGTCCGGAAACGGGCTCATCCAGAAGCAGCATTTTTTGCGTGGCGCACAGCGCGCGGGCAAGCAGCACCCGCTGCTGCTGGCCACCGGACAATTCACGATAGCACCGCCTTGCCAGCCGGGTGATCTGCATCTTGTCCATCGCATCAGATGCAAGCTGCTTTTCTTCTTTGTTATAAAAAGGGCGGCTGCCGCAGCGTCCCTGGCATCCGGAGAGAACGATCTCTCTCACGGATGCCGGGAAGTCCTTTTGTACCTGCGTTTGCTGCGGCAGATAGCCGATCTCATTTTTCCTCAGCCCGTCGCCTGTCAAAATGCTGCCGCTGATGGGCGTCTGCAAGCCGAGGATCGTTTTCATAAGAGTACTCTTGCCGGAGCCATTTTCCCCTACGATGCAGAGGTAGTCGCCTGCCAGGAGCTCAAAGGTGAGGTCTTGGAGAACGGACTGCCCATCGTAGCCGACACAGAGCCTTTGACAAGTGAGCTGAGCCATAGACCTACCTCCTTACCCTAACGCTTCCTTCAGCACGGAGAGATTTTTCTCCATAACGGAAAGGTAGGTGGCGCCGTTTGCCACGTCCTTGGAGGTGGTGGACTGCATGGAATCCATGGTCAGCACCTTCTGCTTCTTCCCGGCGGTGTTCTGAACGATGGTTTCCGCGATCCTGTGCTGTGCGCCCTCGATGGTCAGCACGCAGGGAAGTCCCAGCTCATCCACCTTCTTTGCAAGGAACGAAACGGTTTCAAAGCTGGCCTCGGTTTCGGCGGAGCAGCCCGCAAAGGCGGCATAGTAGCGCAGGCCGTAATCGTCCACCAGATAGCGGAACGGGAAACGATCACCGAACAGCACGGTTTTGTGCGCCGCGCCGTCCACGGCAGACTGGTACGCGCCATCCAGCGCGGAGAGCTTTTCGATGTAAGCCGCAGCGTTGGCGGCGTAGGTATCCTTGTTGTCAGGGTCAAACTCCTGCAAAGCGTTGGAGATCGCGCCCACCAGTGTTTTGGCGTTCTTCAAAGACAGCCAGACGTGCTCGTCAGCTTCCTCCCCATGGTCGTGGCCCATCAGCTCGTCAAGAATGTCCTCTACGGAAAGCGTGTCCTTCACAAAAAACGGATTGGTCTTGGCGCTCATTAAGGCATCGAAGCCATCGTTGCCGAAGTAGATATGGAAATGCTCCGCCTCGCCCGGCTCGTGGCCGTGGTCGTTGAACTGCACATATTTGGGCGCATCGGCACTGGTCGTTTCGAACTGATAGCGGACGCTGCGGATCTCGCCCTCGTCATTCCGCTTCGGCTGATAACCGGCATAGGTGTATTCAGCGGAAACGGTTTTTCCGTCTCCATAAGTGAAGGTGATCGTGTTCCCGCTGATAGAAATCTTCTCGGCGTCGCATTGCCACGAAGCCTTATACTTTTCCAAATAGGTATCCTTTGTGGTCGAGCTGTCCTCGTCCTCCTCCGCCCTGTGTTGGCAGAATTTGTCCAAGTCGCCGTTCAGCAGATAGGGGTGCAGGGACTTCCACGCACCGGCGAAATCCGAGAGGGTGCGATCCTTGATGTCATTCTCTGTGAGCTGTTCCTCGTGGCTGTGACCGTGGTCGTGACCGTCCTCCTGCATACCCTCAACGGTCTCCTCCGTTTTCACGGAATCCCCCAGCACCTCCAGCAGATTGATGACCTTCATATTCCTGTTGGCGGCGCTTTTCAGAGCATTTTTCACCCAGCCATCGGACTCGCCGCCCACATAGACGAAGAGGTCGCAATCGGAGATCTTGACAATATCATCGGCGGTGGGTTGATAGCTGTGCAGGTCAACGCCGTTATCCAGCAGCATGGTGATCTCGGCGTTCTCCGCCTTGTCACCCAGGATCGCCCTGACCCAATCGTATGCGGGGAAGATGGTCGTGACGACCTTCAATTTGCCGGCTTTTCCGGCATCCTTCGGCTTTCCGCAGCCGGCAAGGACGCCGGCCAGCATCATAAGCGCAAGCAGCAGCGCAGTTATCTTTTTCATAGACTATATGTACCTCCAAATTATGATAAGAACGTAAAATTGGGCGCAAAAATACAAGGGTGACGGCAACACCGCGAAAGCCTATCCGAAAACGGATAGACTACACCCTTGTAAATAGTTCTTATTTAATCCGAAAGCTTGACCTTGAGTGAAACCAGAGTAAACGTGCGGACAAGCTCCACGCAGGAGGGAATGACCCTGCACGGGGCATACCTGACCGCCGCGGCGAAAACCGCGGCAGCACCGGCAAGGCCGATGCTCTTGAGCAGATTTTCACAGACCTGCAGCTGGTGGCAGATGGCGCAGTCCTCGCCGGAGCAGTTATGGTTGGCTTCGACCGCAATATAGACAGCGGAGGACAGCATGACAGCCGCCAGCACGGCTGCCAGCAAGCCTGTGATCAAACGAGATTTTTTGGTCATAGCCTGTCCTCCTTCCGAATGTTATTCTTCCCTGCAATCCGCGCAGGTGCCATAGAGAACCGTGTCGGCGGCGTCCAGCGTGAATTGCTCGCTCTGCGCCAGGTGCTTTGCAAACAGAGCGGCGTTGCCGCTTGCCATGTGAAAGGTTCTGCCGCACTTTACACAGCGCATATGCAGCGCACCCTTACAGCTTTCGGCGTCAAGGTACTGATAGTAGACCCCCCGCGTGCCGCTCTTGCTGCTGCGCCGCACTTTTTCTTCCGTCTCTAACTGTGCAAGGTTCCGATATACGGCGCTGAGGCTGATTTTTTCATCCGCCAGTGCGTCCGCAATTTGCCGTGCGGACAGCAGCTCATCCGGGTGCCGGCTCAAATAGGCAAGCAGAGCCCTCCTCTGCTGCGTGCTGTAACTGGACAAGTCACCACGCCTCCAATTTGCAATTCATTCGCAAATTAGTATACACAAGGAAAGCAGAAAAGTCAACATGCGATTTATTCGCAAATTGAACGCTTTCAATGAACGCCGCCGTGTAAAAGGCACAGCGGAAGCATATGATAGATTTTGGACTGCGGGTTTTTATCGTCTTTGCCAGGAACCCCCGCCTGACTGCGGTAACAATGCACAGCGGCAGGTTTTTCTCAAATGCTTTATGCTAATGTGTCCCAAAAGCGTGTTTGAGATTGCACTAACAGTAGAAGCATGGCAAGCCGAGAGGGCGGTATTAGAACAATTATTTTTTCGATGCTTTCCGGAATTTCCTGCATTGTTTACGTAACCGATAATCGTGGTGAATAATACAACTTCCACCTTATCAATCAAACCCTCGAAACACGAACGGCGGGACGGGCTTTACCGTCCCTCCGCTCTGCTTTTTCAGCGGTCGATGTCCTGCCTGTGCGTAGGCTGCTCTTTGGGGTTTTCCTCCCGCAGCATCGCGCAAACGCCCTTCTGCACCACCGTTTTATTTGACGATGGTGCGGAAGATCCATACCTTTATTGCAGCTTCTTCAATCGCTATTGTTCCGTTCTGCCTTTTAGCTATTCTTGAAAAACGCCACCACAACCGCGCCGGGGCCAAGGTGTGTTCCGATCACGCTGCCCACCGTTGTGTAGCGAACCTCCCGCAAATGCCCCTCCCAAATGTGGCGGCTGTCCTCGATGTACTTCAATAAAAGCGCATCGGAAAGTCCGCCGTAGCCAAGCAGCACCGGCTTGCTGAAATCAATGCCGCCCGCCTCGTCAATCTCCTGAACGAGCAGATTGTTCCCCATCTTAGAGCCGCGCGCTTCTCCCAGCAGATGTATTTCACCGTCGGTGACGGAGATCACGGGCTTGATGTTCAGTATCCCGCCGGCAAATGCTGCTGTCTTTGAAATGCGACCGCCCCGTTTGAGGTATTCAAGGGTATCCACCAAGGCAACAATGACAATATTTTTCTTCTCTTCCTCCAGAGCCTTCGCAATTTCCTCTGCGGAGGCTCCCGCGTCCAAGAACCGGAACGCAAGCTCCACCAAGATGCCGGTACCCATCGCCGCGCTTGCGCCGTCCACAACATAAATGTTTTCATATTCCGCCGCCGCAATCACGGCGCTTTGATACGTGCCGGAGAACTTGGACGCAAGGGTGATGACAACGGCGGCCTCTCCCGCCTGCCTTGCCGTTTCAAACGCGCCGATGAAGTCGTTCGGGGTTGCCTGGCTGGTGGTGGGCAGCACATCGCTCTCGACCAGCTTCTCATAGAAGGTCTTGTGGTCGATGGTCACGCCGTCAATATATTCCTCTTGACCGAAGTGAACGGTGAGGGGAACCGTATAGACCCGTTCTTTGATCTTGGGGACCAGATCCGCTGTGGAATCAACAATGATCCTTGTTTCCGATTGCATCACATCTCCTTTTCTTCACTGTTTTGGACGATAGCCTCAAGGCTTCTGCTGATGGCGGATAGACAACGGTAGAATTCAATCCGTTCATTCTCCGTGAGAGCATGGCTGATCGTTTCAAGAATACCGCCGATCTTCTCTGCAATTCTTTTGCCGGCGTCCCGCCCCTTATCCGTCAGGCGCAAGGGGCTTTTGTACCGCTTGGCGCCGGTGTCGCGCAGGAGAAAGCCGTTGGTCTCCAGATAGTCCACCGCGCGGGAAATGGTTGCCTTGTCCTCCTCACAATGCTCGCACAGCTCCGCCGAGGTCACGTTTCCCAGCGAATAAACGTAGTACAGACAGGACACATGGACGCTTCTGAGGTGATAGTCGGCCATCTCCTGATTTTTGATTTTCCGTATGTCGCGGCTGATTCTGTTGATCAAAACTGTAAATGTTTCAAATCTCTCCTGCATGACTATCCTCCACCTCTGTAAATGTTGAAGTTTCAACAAAAGAGCTTTAACACAGAGATGTTGAAATGTCAACATAGTCCTTGTATAGGGCTTCTATTCATTGATTGTGGTATCCCACGGCGCGAGGTGGCCTCGGCGCGGTTTTCGTGTTGCTCATCGAGAGGAAAAAGCGGGACGCCGAGAATACTGCAAAGCCCCGCCGGAATTGCTCCGGCGAGGCTTTGCTTTTGACCACATAAAATGCCATAGGCAGATGTGGAACACAAAGTGTTGGGAAAGGGATTAAAATCAAGAGGAAGCCGCTAAAAGCAGCTAAGAAGTTCGGGAAAGTGTTGCGGCAGCTCTTTGCGTATACAACTGCAATTGTTCGACCTTGAGCGTATTCTCCTCGTTACCGCCGCTTCGGAAGTTCTCCACTTCCGAGCTTCTGATACTCACAATAACCCTATCATTGACCTGTAAATCCTCAAAAGAAATCTTTGTAACCTTCTGCGTGGCAAAGTCGCAATAGACCATAGGAATGGACGAACATTCTGTCAGACATCCTTCACCTAAAGTACTTTCATCGACATCGTCCTTTACCGTTATGGTTTGCTTTGCTGTATCGATTTCCGTGATCACTGCGTTGGCGATCAGAAGCGTGTCATCCTTCAATGAACCGCACCCGGATAGGGATAGCATGAGAGTCAATAAGCACAGAGCGATGCCGATTCCTCTTATATTTCTATCCAGCAATGTCTTATCCTCCTGTTTTTTGCGCTGTGGGACTTATCCACTCTATGAAAAAGACACTTCTTCCGCTCCTCGTGTCAGGCGGGACAGCGCACAGACCGCGTACATATAGCCTGCAAGGATCAGCAGTGCCGGCAGCCCGTAAAGCAGCGGCGCCGGGATGATACGCCAAAACAGCTTGAGCACACCGATCTCCGCGCCGTAGGTGAAGAAGTAGTTCGCCTCCGGGCAGAGCGTGAGGCGTAACAGGAGATTGATACAGTGCGCGCCAACGGCAAGCAGGCCAAAGGTCTTGAGGATCCGCGGGATATCCTTTGGGTCGGGGCGGTAAAAGCCCAGCGTCGCCAGACTCAGACCGCAGACAACAAGGATTGCGTGGGTCACATAGTAGCCAAAGATCCTCGGTAGGAACAGCGGAAAACCGGCGAACAGCGGCTCCGGAAAGAGCAGTGCCATCAGCGCGCCAAGCGGCGCCACAAAGAAGGCGAATCCCAGTATTGAGCGGTTGCGCTTCCATAGTCCGATGGGGATCAGGAATAGATTGATGTTGCACAGGTGCAGCGGCAGCTCATTGAAAATGTTGAAGCCGTTGGGATAGTACGCACGGACATACGCTGCGTCCATGGACAGTGAGAGCTTGTAGCCGGTAAACAGCGCAAGATTAAAAAGGCACATGCCGATCAGAAACCGGGAGCGCCGTGCTTCCGATTTTCCGCGCAGCAGCAAGAATATGAGCAGCGCCGCCGCTGCCGTCAGCAAAAGCAGAAGCAGATGCAGCCCGCGAAAGGGTGTTATAGAAAAATCGTTCATTTCACACGCCGGAAGTCCTTTCCGGTCTTCTCCTCAAGAAATCGTTTAAGTTCCTCCACCGTCCCGCCGGTGAGGGTGCGCTTGTCCAGAGGCTGCGCATAGCGTTTTTTCATCAGAAGGATGATGTAGTCCTGCGACTCCGCCATGGCGTCGATCAGCTCATAGCGGAACGTGGAGGTGGTGACCTCCGTAACGACGGTATAGGACTCCTCGCCGAACACAACATGATAGTCCTTTGTGCCTGCCAGCGTGTTTTTGCAGGCGATCATGCCGTTGAACCGGTCCTGAAACAGCAGAACGGACAGCAGCATCACCTCTATCAGCAGGGAAGTCACCGTTCTGACATCAAGCGCAAAAGGCTCTCCATCGAATGGAATCAGCAGCAATGCGTTGAATAAAAAGACGCTCCAGCCGAAGATGGCCCAAATAATGTTTCTCTTTCGCCGCAGCACCTTGCGCATCGCGCGGGCGGCTATGGTCATGGAATGATTCGTGATATCACTGTGAATTTCAAATGTCATTCATTTTCTCCGTTGTAAGTAATTCTGCAACCGCAGGGCTGGCGGTGCTTCGCAGCCGCCTCCGGACAGCATAAGCTGTCGCTTGTTTATTCTACCATACCGAAAATAAGGTCCATGTTAAGTTTTTCGAATTCTCAAAGGGAGGCCTCCGATGTGCCTTTGTCAAGGCGCCTGCCGAAAGGCTCTTCTGATGCACGACCTAACCACTCCAAATGCTTCCGGGCTCTGCGTGAAAATCCATTCTCGTCCGTTGGAAATGGGCTGTTGCCAGAACAGCCCATTAAAGTTCATGTATCGGCAAGCATATATTACTCGCTCTTTTCTTTGCTTTTTTCGTCCGCGAAAAGTGCATGGCCAAGCGCCATCCCTATCATGGAAGCAATCGTTCCGATAAAGAAAACGCTGAGCGTTTGCAAATCGACCCGATCAAAGATCAAGCTTTCTCTCATGCCATAGCTCGCATAGACGGAAAGCATGAACATAAGGCCAAATCCAATCGGCGCCAGCCACTTGTACTTTCCCCAATAATTGTTTTTCCCGATCAAAAGAGACAGAACGATCGTGGCGGCCGGGAGCATAATCCATTGGGCTCCACCTGCCTGTGCTTCCGTAATACTTCCCGCGGAAAAACGCCATGACGCCATAATATTGAACGCCCAAATTACCAGATAGGACAAAACTAACAGCAGCTTTGATAACCTGACTTTACTCTTTACTGTATTCGTGCTTTCTTCGATATAATCCAGATAGTCTTTCATAGGGCCTTCTCCTTTCAAGAGGTAGTCAAGGCTGACACTATACAACTCACTCATTTTAAGCACACTTACGATATCGGGGTAGGATCTCTCATTCTCCCAATTCGATATTGTCTGTCTGCTGATGCCAAGGGCTTGTGCCGCTTGTTCCTGTGTGATCTTCGCATCCGCTCTTGACTTTTTGATTTTGCTACCAATATCCATACGCTTGCCCTCCCAACATGAACTTCATCTGGATTATGCCCTATGCGAAAAGCACTGTCTATCAAAACGCTTTTACAAGTCGAAATTTCTCTGTCAAAATGCTTTTACATCCTGCTGTTTTACCTGAAATACCCTGACTTATCTGCCCGCCGGAAGCGTGATCTCAAACACGGCGCCACTATCCCCGTTGTAGGCGCAGATCGTTCCCTTATGCAGGTGGATGATCTCCTTAGTCAGGGCAAGGCCAATGCCGGATTTTCCGCTTTTTCCCATGTAGAAGCGATCAAAGATGTGGGGTAGGTCTTCCTCGGCAATACCGTCCCCGTCGTCCTGTATCCGTATCGTCACATGATGCTTGTCCGCACGGCAGGTCAGGTGCATCTGGCTGCAGGCATAGCGCACACCGTTGGATAGGATATTGGTGACCGCTCTGCGCAGCCGGGTATCATCGCAGCTGACCATAACGGGCGTTTCGGGGAAGTCCGGCGTGATGGTGATACCGCTGGCGGCGGCTGCCGGCTCCACGGCGCGTATGCTGTCGTAGAGCAGCTCCCGAATATCCATCTCTGAAAAGGCAAGCAGCTGCCGCCCCATATCGATTTTCGAGATGTCCAGGAGCTCCTCCACCAGCTCCGTCATGCGGTCGCTCTCCGCCAGAATCACCTCCGCCGCGCTGCCTGTGTCCATTACGCCCGCCTGTATCCCCTCCGCATAGCCCTGTATCGCCATAAGCGGCGTTTTCAGCTCATGGGAGGCATTCTGGAAGAAGGTTTGCTGCCGCTCCGCCTCCTTCTCAATATCCCTGCCGAAGCGGAACCCCAGCAGGCACATGACGGAGGAGATCGCCAGCAGCACCCCAAAGAACACCCAGTTCAGCGTCACGATATAGCGGGTGATGGGGCCGATGTCTATGTACATGATATAGGAGTACGGTTTTTCCGAATTGCCGTAGTCCCCCTGCACGGGCATAAAGATCAGGTGGTGCTTGTCTGCCTTGAAGTCGTGGCATCGGTTGGGCGCAACAGACCGTTCACTGCAATACGCCAGCAGCTTTTTCTCCAGCCGATAGGTGTCCTGGCTCCATGTGTTAGGTCGGTATCCGTCATCCAGTTCCAAAAAGACGATGCTGGGGGTAAAGAAATTCCCCTCCTCCTCGCCCTCGTCATAGATCGGCTCCTCGTCGGTATAGGGGATGGTGCGGTTCTGGTACTGTGCCTCGCTGATGAGCGCCTTTTCCGCCTCGCTTACAAAGTGAGCGGGGATCACAACGTTCACCGCCAGCATGAACAGTGCAAAGAGCAGCAGTGCCGCACCGAGGATCAGATACACGATCCGCAGCTTGATGTTTTTCATGTGCGCTCCGCTCCTTTCAGCTTATAGCCAAAGCCCCATATGGTGCTTACGCTGACGGAGCTGCCCGCTTGCAGCAGCTTTTTTCGGATACGGCGCAGCGTTTCATCGGTCACGCGGGTCTCCACCTCCGAGTCAAAGCCCCACACCGCGCTGAGCAGCTCCTCACGGGAATAGGCCTTTTCCGGCTGCCTCAGCATATAGCTGAGCAGCCGCAGCTCGGTCTGGGTCAGCGCCACGATCGTGCTTCCGCAAAAGACGGCGTTTTCCGTAGCGGAATAGCGGAGATCCCCATAGCGCAGCTCGTCCTCCGCTGCCGCTGTTTTTCCTCGGTCCATCTCCACGCGGCGCAGCAGCGCTTTGACCTTCATCAGAAGAATGGTCGGACGAAAGGGCTTGGTGAGATAATCGTCACTGCCCTGGCTGATGCCCATGACGTAGTCCAGCTCGCTGTCCTTGGCTGTAAGCAGGATGATGGGAATGTCGGAAACAGCGCGAATCTCCCGGCACACGGTAAGGCCGTCCGTGCCGGGCATCATAATGTCCAGTATCACCAGCTCCGCAGGCTCCTGACGGAATGCCTCCAGCAGTGCGTCACCGCTTTCAAAGGAGCGCACGGTATATCCGTCGCTTGCGAGGAAGCTGTGCAGCAGTTCCCGGATGCTCTTTTCATCGTCTGCCAAATAGATGGAATGTCCCATGGTGACCTCCTTGAAAGCAGCGCCAAATGCTGCGCACAGGCGCAGCATCGGCGTCGTATTTAGTTAATCATATCAGAAAACCTCTTTGCCGTCAAAAGGGGCAAATGCCGCTTTCGCAGCCGGTATCGCCCCAAATGGTATCGTACAGCTTGCACAGCTGGTTATCAAGCTCTACCAGACGGTTATAGTCGGCAATCAGCTCGTCCTTTTCCGCATCGGACAGGAAACTCAGGCTGCGGATAAAGGTGGCCTCGTCATAGTTGTCGAAGTCATAGTCATCCGGCAGATTGAAGTACGCTTCATCTACCTTGTCCCACAGATCGGCGTTCTTCTCGCAGAGGCGGTCATACTCCTGCTCCAGGGTGTCGATCTCATCCAGCACCTTGGGGTCGGCC
>ERZ772863.1121-NODE-1121-length-25506-cov-3.953794_pt1 | contig 25506 bp, 20 predicted proteins | sample MGYA00512134_ERZ772863 | MGnify/ENA primary metagenome ERZ772863 (study PRJEB29015, sample SAMEA2737659) | human gut metagenome | biome: human gut; feature: human-associated habitat; material: faeces | place: China | collected 2012 ...
CGTAGCCGATCATCTTGTCGTGCTCCTGCACCGTCAGAGTGCAGATGTGGCGGAAGCCCAGCACCTCGGCCAGCTCTTTTGCCCACCGGACGGCCTCGGGGGTATTCTTCTCGGTGGGGGTGATGATGAAGTTGGCCGGGGCAAAGCTGACCTCGGCGGCGTGCTCGACGCTGGAGGTCTCACGGCCTGCCATCGGGTGGCTGGCGATGAACTCCACACCCTCCGGACACATGGCCTGCACCGGCTCCACAAGGCCGGTCTTGACGCCGGAGACATCGGTAAAGATGCAGCCGGGCTTGATGAGATGGCCGTAGGTCTTGAACCAGTCGATGAGGGCCGTGGGGTAGAGGCCAAAGATGATGTGGTCGGCCTGCGAGACGAGGTCCTCGAAGTCGTGGGTCTTTCCGCTGGCGATATAGCCGTGGTCGAGGGCGTACTGTAAGTGGCCCTCGCTGCGGTTGATGCCGTCCACATGGAACCCGGCTTTGGAAAGCTCGAGGGCGTATTTGCCGCCCAGCAGTCCGAGGCCCACGATCAGATAACGCTTTGTTTTATCCAGCATATTCTACCTCCGCGCCTAACGGCTTGATGGCTTCAAAGAAATGGGGCCAGCTCTTCTGCACGGCCTCGGCGTCGTCGATGGAAAGTTCCAGCCCGGCGGCCAGCGCCAGCACCGTAAGGCTCATCACCACACGGTGGTCGTTGTGGCCGTGGAGCGGCGCGGCGGGGGCGTGGAGCCTGTCTGCACAGCCGTGGATGGTGATGGTGCCGCCCTCGCTCTCGAGGACTCCGCCGCAGGCCCGCAGTTCGGCTTCCATGGCTGCAATGCGGTCGCTCTCCTTGATACGGAGACGTTCCGCGTTGCGGATGGTGGTGGTCCCTTCGCAAAGCAGGCCCAGGACCATCAGCACGGGGCCGAGGTCGGGGCAGTCGGCAAGGTCAATGTCCACACCGTGGAGAGATGCTTTCTCGAACACGATGCCTGCATCGGTGGTGCGGAAGCTTGCACCACAGCGGCGCAGAATGTCGAGGATCGCGGCATCGCCCTGCAGGGTGTCGGCGGATAATCCTTTGAGGGTCACGCCGCCCTGCACCGCTCCCAGCACCGCCGGGAAGGCCGCCTGACTGTAATCGCCCTCCACCGTGTAATCGCAAGGCCGGTATTTCTGCCCGCCCGGGATGAAGAGGGTGGTTTCGTCCTGCCAGCGGCTCTCGACGCCGAAACGGCGCTGGGCCGCCCGGGTCATCTCGATATAACTGCGGCTCTCTACCGGCGGGATAAGGTGGAGGGTGCTGTCGCCTGCCAGCAGCGGCAGGGCGAACAGCAGCCCGCTGATGAACTGGCTGGACACATTGCCCGCCAGCTCATACTCGCCGCTTTTCAGAGTTCCTTCGACGGTCAGGCCCGCCGGGGACTGTTCAAATCGGAGAGACTGCTTCCGATACAACTTCTCGTATACTGTCTGAGGGCGCTCCATCAGCCGTCCGCGGCCAACAAAGGTCACTTTCTGCCCGGTGAGGCTGGCAATGGGGATGAGAAAGCGCAGGGTGCTTCCGCTCTCACAGCAGTCCACCGGAGCGCTGACGGGCAGAAAGCTCCCCAGCCCCTCTACAACAGCGTTATCCGCACCGGTGCGCACTTTGGCGCAGAGCTGCCCGGCGGCGGAGAGGGTGGCAGAAATATCCTTGCTGAATTCAAGATTTTTGATGTGGGAAGCACCCTCGGCCAGTGCCGAGCAGAGCACCGCACGGTGCGCCATGCTCTTGCTGGGCGGCGCGGTGATGGTGCCGCCGATGCCGCCGGGGGCGCGTTTTATCGTAGCATTCATATCACATATCCCGGCCGATAGCCCATGCGACCTGACGGCACTTTGCCATAGCCTGCGCAAAGGCGTCGGGGGTCAGGCACTGTGCGCCGTCGCTCCATGCGTGGCGGGGGTCGTAGTGGACTTCCACCTCAAGGCCGTCGGCACCGGCGGCGACAGCGGCGATCATCATGGGCTCCACAAGGTTTGCCTTGCCGGTGGCGTGGCTGGGGTCCACGATGACGGGCAGATGGGTCTTCTCGTGGATGATAGGCACAGCGGAGAGGTCGAGGGTGTTGCGGGTGTACTTCTCGAAGGTGCGGATGCCGCGCTCACAGAGGATGACCTGCTCGTTGCCGCCGGCCATGATGTACTCGGCGCTCATGATCCACTCTTCGATGGTGTTGCAGAGGCCGCGCTTGAGCAGAACGGGCTTGTGCATCTTGCCCACAGCCTTGAGCAGCTGGAAGTTCTGCATATTGCGGGCGCCGATCTGCACCACGTCCACATATTCCTCGAACTCGGGGATGCGTTCCTCGCTCATCAGCTCGGAGACGATGGGCATACCGGTGGCCTCCCGGGCCTTCACCATGTCGAGGATGCCCTCGGTCTCGAGGCCCTGGAAGGAGTAGGGAGAGGTGCGGGGCTTGTAAGCGCCGCCGCGGAAGAGGGTCGCGCCGCCGGCCTTGACGCCCTGTGCGATGCGGAGGGCCTGCTCTTCGCTCTCGATGCTGCAGGGGCCGGCCATGACAGCGATCTTCTCCTTGCCGCCGATCTTCACGCCGCCGCAGTCGATAACAGAATCTGCCGGGTGGAACAGGCGGTTGGCACGCTTATAGGGGGCGGAAACACGGGTCACGTTGTCGATCCAGGGGTTGGCGAGGACATCGCGCTCGTCGATCTTGGTGGTATCGCCCACGAGGCCGAAGACATTGTAGTCCTTGCCGGTGATGAGGGTGACGTCGAGGCCCTGCTTTTCGAAGCGGTCAACGATTTTCTCGAGTTCTTCCTTCGGGGTCCCCTTTTTGGTGGAGATGATCATAAAATTTTTCCTTTCTATCCTTCTTTTCCGCGCCCTCTTTGCTCCGCTTTCCCGCAGAAGAGAGTCGATTTCTTACATCACTAAATGGGTGTGCGCACTGCCGTCCAGCCGCAGCAGCTGGGCCAGATAGGCGGCAGCGTGGAGATAGCCGCTGATGCCCTCGCCGATGAAGTGGCCCTGACAGCCGAACGAGACGATGTCCGTCTTGCGGAAGGGCTCGTGCTCGTCGGGCTCGCTGAGCAGCACTTCCACGGCAGGCACGCCGCAGAGGCGCAGCGCGTCGAGGATGGCGACGCTGTAGTGGGCGTAGCCGCCGGGATTCAGGATGATGCCGTCGGCCCGGCCTGCGGCAGACTGGATCTCGTCGATGAGGTCGCCCTCGTGGTTGGACTGGAAAAATTCCACTTCCATGCCCATCTGGGTGCAGCACAGCTCGAGGTAATCCAGCAGGCCGTTGTAATCCAGCTGACCGGCCACACCCGGCTCGGTGAAGTGCATCATGTTGAGGTTGGGGCCGTTAATGACTAAAAATTTCATCCAGTGCCTCCATTGCGGCGGTCACAGCGTCCTCCACCGTGCCGCTGTTCGGGATAACGGCGTCTGCCGCCGCGAGATACAGGGGGCGGCGCTCCGCCTCCATCTTTTTCAGCGCCTCGGTGCTGGACGAGAGCGGACGTCCGCCGCCCACCGTCAGCGCATCCAGAGGCCGGTCGAGGAAGAGCACGACGCCGTTCTGATGCAGCGCCCGCAGATTCCCGCCCCGCTTGATGATGCCGCCGCCGCAGGAGAGCAGCTGTCGGCCCTCTTTGGCAAAGCGGGCGGTCTGGGCGGATTCCTTCGCACGGAAGCCGTCCTCGCCCTCGGCGGCGAAGATGTCGGGGATGCTGCGGCCGTCGGCCTTGACGATCTCCTCGTCGAGGTCGATGAACTTTTTGCCCAGCTTTTCGGCCAATGCACGGCCCACGGTAGATTTTCCGCTGGAGGGCATTCCGATGAGGGCCACGTTGAGCATATCGCGGCGGAGTGCGGCAGTGATGCGGCCGATCTCCCCTGCTGCGTCGTCGAACTTCCGGCTGAGGAAGTATTCGGCGGCATACACGGCCTGCGCCACCAGCATCTCGAGGCCGCCCACAGCCACCGGGACCCCGGCCTCTTCGGCCCGGAGGATGAGTTCCGTCTTATCGGGGTTGTACACCACGTCCAGCACAGCTTCCAGCCCGGGCATTTTTGCCACGTCCAGACTGCACACGCCCACGTTGGGGTACATTCCGGCGGGGGTGGTGTTGATGACGATCTGTGCGCCGCTGAACACAGCCTCTTCATAGGAGAGCTGGCCTTTGGCGGCGTCCGGCGTCCGGCTGACGGTGAGCACTCTGGCCGCACCCTTGTCGCGGGCGACGGCGCTGGTGGTGTTGTGGGTGCCGCCGGTGCCGAGGATGAGGACGGTTTTGCCCGCAAAATCGACGCCGTGGGCGTCGCACAGGTGGGCAAAGCCGAGATGATCGGTGTTGTAGCCGTAGAGCAGGCCGTTCTTGTTGACCACGGTGTTCACCGCGCCGATGGCCTTGGCACGGGGGTCGATGTAGGTGCAGTATTCCATCACCAGCCGCTTATAGGGGATGGTGACATTGATGGCCTTGAACTGCCGCCTGGTCAGGAAAGCCCGGGCCTCCTCTTCGGTGGGAAGCGGGCAGAGGTCGTAGCGATAGCCGCAGAGCATCTCATGGATGATCTTCGAGTAGGAATGGCCCAGTTTCGAGCCGATGAGTCCGTATTCCATCACAGTCCCTCCCTGCGGTAGCCGGTGGGCCGCTCCATCCATGCGGTGCCATAGCGGGCGGTCATCAAATCGCCCACAGCCAGCGCGGCGGCGCAGGTCTGGACGATGGCGGCCCGAGGCACGATGCAGGGGTCATGACGGCCCTGAATGGAGAGGGGCGCGTCCTGCTTTGCAATGTAATCCACCGTCTCCTGCTCTTTGTAGATGCTGGGCGTCGGCTTGACAGCGGTGCGGAAAACGACAGGCATTCCGTTGGTGATGCCGCCGTTGATGCCCGCGTTGTGGTTGGTGGCCGTGACCACCGAATCGCCCTTCATGCGGAAGGCATCGTTGGCCTCAGACCCTTTCAGGTCGGCGAAGCCGAAGCCGGTGCCGAACTCAATGCCCTTCACGGCAGGCACCGAAAACGCCATGTGGGAAATAAGGCTCTCCACGCTGTCAAAATACGGCTCGCCCACACCGGCGGGCAGGCCGAGAATGGCTGTTTCAAGGATGCCGCCCACGCTGTCGCCCTCCGAACCGGCGGCACGGATGGCCGTTTTCATCGGCTCTTCGACGGAAGCATCCAGCAGGGCGAAGCCCTCGTCCCTGCTTTCCAGCACGCTCACCTGAGCGGCCAGTGCGGCGGCATCGTCCAGCGCAAAGGGCGTATCGGAAATGCCGGAACAGCGGGCGATGTGGGTGGTGATGTCGATGCCGGCGCGGTTCAGCGCACCCAGCACGATGGCACCGCCTGCCACCAGCGCGGCAGTGATGCGGCCCGAAAAGTGTCCACCGCCCCGGGCGTCCTGAAAGCCGTGGTATTTGGCGTAGGCGGTATAGTCCGCGTGGCCGGGGCGGAGAAGGTCGGCCGTCTTGGCGTAGTCGCCGCTGCGGGTGTTCTGGTTCTCGATCATCAGGGCGATGGCCGTGCCGGTGGTGTGACCGTTCACGACACCGGAGAGCAGCTGAACTTTATCGGCCTCCACGCGGGGCGTCGAAAGCCCGTCGCCCCGGGCGCGGCGCTTATCCATGCAGGCGGCAATGAATTCCTCATCCACCGGCACACCAGCGGCCATGCCATCCAGCACACCGCCGATGGCCCTGCCGTGGCTCTCGCCGAAGATGGTCAGCGCCAATGCGCTGCCAAAGGTGTTTTTCATGGCTTTAGTCCTCCATGCCCAGCAGGGGGCGCAGACCCTCCACCGGGATGGTCTCCGCACGCCAGCAGCCCAGGCCCGGCACCTTGATGACGGTGATCTGGCCGCCCTGTGCCTTTTTGTCGTGGAGCATCTCGGCGTAGACCTTGTCCTTGTTGTAGGCGGTACGCAGAGGCAGGCCCAGACGGCGGTAGACCGCACGGACGCGCTTCTGCAGTGCCTTGGACTCGATCATCGGCAGCATCCCCAGAGCCACGCACTCGCCATGGTAGAGGCCCACGGTGCGGCGCCCCTTGACGCCCTTGACGGCCTCGATGCCGTGGCCGATGGTGTGGCCGAAATTGAGGGCCTTGCGCACCCCATGCTCCGTCTCGTCCTGCTCAACGATGCTCTTTTTGAAACGGAGGCTGCGGTAAATAATTTCGCCGATCTGCTCGTCGATGTCGCCCTTTTCAAAGATGGCGAACAGTTCCGGGTCGGCCAGCAGGCTGGCCTTCACCGACTCGGCCAGACCGTTGATGTACTGGCGGCGGGGCAGGGTGGCGAGGGTGCTGGGGTCTACGATGACCAGCTTGGGCTGCCAGAAGGAACCGACGATATTCTTCGTCTCCCCCAGATCCACAGCGGTCTTGCCGCCGATGGAGGAATCGATCATCGAGAGGGTGGTGGTGGGGCAGTTGATGAAGTCGATGCCGCGCATATAGATGGAAGCGGCAAAACCCGCCAGATCGCCCACGACGCCGCCGCCCACGGCAATGACGAGGTCGCCGCGGCCCATGTTGAACTCCAGCATCTGGCGCAGGACGCTTTCGAGGATCTTCATGCTCTTGCTGGCCTCGCCCTGCGGGACAGTGATAATTTTTGCGTCGCGGCACTGGTCGGCCACACGCTGTGCGTACTCGGCGGGAACGCCTGCGTCCGTCACCACCGCCACCCGGCGGTCGAGGCGGGCAAACTGGTACAGATTTTCCAGTGCGCCGTTTTTCAGGATGATGTCATAGCTGCGCTCACCCAGATTCATGGTGAGCTTGGTGCCGATAAATCCACTCATTTTGTATACACTCCTAACAGCCGCACCGTGCGGCAGGTATGGTCCAGCTCACGCAGCAGCGCGGCGGTCTCGTCGGCGGAGGGGTCGCCCACCAGCTCGACGTAAAAATAATAATCAAAGGGGACATGGGGCAGCGGACGGCTCTTGATGGACTCCATGTCGTAGCCGAAGCGGCCAATGACCTGGATGACCTCAGCCAGCTTGCCGGGTTTGTTGTCCAGTGTGAACAGCAGCGAGAAGCGGTTGCCCACGGTGGGCTTTTCGCGGCTGAGGACGATGAAGCGGGTGGTGTTGTCGCCATCGGTGTTGATGCTGGGGACGAGGACTTCCAAGCCGTAGAGGGCGGCGGTCTCGGCGCTGGCGATAGCGGCTTTGGACGGGTCGCCCGACTCGGCCACGAACTTTGCAGCCATAGCCGTGTTGGGCATGGCCGTGGCGGGCAGACGGAACTGCTTTAAGAACGTCTCACTCTGGGCGATGGCCTGCTGATGGCTGTAAACGTGCTTGAGCTGGGCCAGCTGGGTGCCGGGCAGGACGAGCAGGTTCTGGGAGATGGGCAGGTCGTAGACGTCCACCACCCACAGCTCGGGGTGGTTGTAGCACAAGTCGAGGACAGCGGAGACGTCGCCTGCGTGGCTGTTCTCAAACGGCACAACACCGTGGGCGGTGTCGCCCCGGCTGACGGCATCGAATACCTCGTCCCACGTCGGGCAGCTGACGGCCTCCGCGTGGGGGAAGAGCGCCCGCAGCGCGATGTGGGCGAAAGCGCCTTCCACTCCCTGATAGGCGGCGCGATTCCGGCCCAGCACCTCGGCTTCGTACTGCTTGGCGACATCCATCATGTTCTGGACATGGTCTTTATAGTAAGGCCGGAGGGCAGCGTTCTGGATGCGGGCCGCAGCCTTTTCCAGCACCACCGCCTCCCGCGCGGCGTCAAAAATCGGCAGGCCGTGGGCCTGTTTGTATTGGGCGACGCTGAGCACAGCGGCCATCCGCCGCTCAAACAGGGCGGCAAGCTGCGCGTCCACCGCGTCGATCTCGGCGCGGGCTTGTTCCAGTGTGTCCATCTTTCCACATCCTTTGGGTAAAATTTCAGTTCTTACAGTGATGATACCTAGTAAGTATACCATAACCCGGATGAGGAAACAACAAGCCCGGCTCTCTTTGAGGGTAGATAATATTTCAAATCCGGGGCCGTCAACGCGAAGAGATTGCAACCAGAACGCCCCCTCCGGCAATGACGGAGAGGGCGTTCTTGCTTATTTGCGCAGGTCTTCCCTGCTGCGGGGGGTGCCGAACACCCGGCCATAGGGGTTGTCGAGGTCGGCAGCCTTCAGAGATGCAGTTTTTTCGGCAGGCTTTTCAGGGATGCTGAGATGCTTTGCCTTCCCCCTGGAGAGAACACGGTACCGCATGGCTCAGTCCTCCGGGGCTGCCGTGGAGACAGCGCCTTCGGTCAGCTTCTGCCAGAATTCTTCGCCTCCTGCGAGGTTATCCGCCGTGCCGCTGTTCCACGCGCCCCGCATTCCCACATAGAACTGGGACATATACTCCTGACTGGAACCACTCCTGCTCTGGGTGGTGTCGGGGCCGTAATCACCGAGGTCGAGGCCGGCCAGGACCGGGCAGTCATCCCACTTGTACACCATGTTCCACCAGTCCTCGTCGCTGTCGGCGGCGGGCAGAGTGCCGTCGAGATACCGCAGCGAGCCGGTGCTTTCTTCAAATCCCGCCGGGTCCCAGAGCAGAAAAACAGAGCTGAGGCCGCCCTGTACGTCGGTGGCCAGCTTGGTAGTTCCAGCCATGGTCAGATAGGCGGCGCTCTCGGTCTGGGTCTCCGTGTCGGAGTAGTCGAGGGTGTAGACGTTGAGGGTCACGACCACCTTGCCGTCGCCGTTGCGGTCTTCGCCGTAGGCGGCCAGTGCATCCTGCAAAGCGTTCACGGTGTCCTCGGGCAGATAGTAGGGAGCCACCACGGCCACGTTATGATCGGGCTTGGTGACGAAGAAATACTGTCCGATGAAGTTGTAGGCCACAAAAGCCGCGGCGATGCCGATGATGATGACCCATTTCAGGTTATAGTCCCACCAGTTGGCCCAGCGCTCCTTGCGGGTGTACTGTCTTTCCCTGCGGGGGGCAATGTCTTTCGGGTCGATGTCGCGCTCGTAACGGTAGCTTGCCATGAGGCAGTGTCCTCCAAAAAAGTTATAACTCTGCCAGAATGGTCTGGCGGACGGCGTCGGGCAGCTGCTTCTGCTCGGCCCGGCTCATGCCTGCCGTCCGGATGGGCGGCAGCACCCGGACGTATACCGTGCCGGGGGTGGCCCGGTTGCCGTGGGCCTCGAACAGGCCCCGTGCGCCGGAGATGGCCACCGGCACCACCGGTGCGCCGGTCTTGACCGCGATGCGGAAGGCACCGGCCTTGAACTCACCGGCGCCGCCCTCTTCGCCCTTGTAGCGGGTGCCTTCAGGGAAGATGATGAAGCTCCTGCCGCTCTCCACGATGGCGGTGGCGTCGTTCAACGCGCGCACCGAGGCGCGGACATCGTCGCGCTGGACGAAAACGCAGCCCAGCAGCTTCATCCAGCGGTTGAGCAGAGGAATTTTTCCCAGCTCTTCCTTGGCGAGGATGCCATAGGGCTCATCGAGGCCGGCCAGCAGCAGCGGGATGTCATAATAGCTGCGGTGGTTCGCCACAAAGACGCTGGGGCCATCCTTCGGGATGTTGTCCAGTCCCTCGACGCTGAGCCGGACGCCGGTGACGTTCAGGATGCCTTTGCTCCAATGGGGGATGTGCTTTTTTACCAGCTGGCGCACCGTCTCGGTGTCGCCTGCGGCCAGCGCACGCTCGGCTTTGCACAGCACACTGTAATGGACGATCATGTACCCGAACAGATAAACGAATAACGCAATGGTGCGGAAAATGCTCACAGAGCGATACCTCCTTCTGGCTCAAAAAGCCGTTTCTATTGTATCACACTCCGCCCCAAAAAGGGAGAGGAAATACTTTTTTTACATTTAGAGGGCTTTGCGGCTTGCAAAATCCACAAAATCCGGGTATATTTATAATCAGAAAGCCAGCACAATGGCGCTTCCTGCCAAAACCGTGCTGTGCAATGCAAGCCGTCTTTCGGGACGGCGAGAGAGGATATCCATACAACATGAGTCTGTTCCCTTCTGCAAACGATTTCAAGTCCGGGCCGGGCGTCGAAAAGGACGCCCCCCGCAAGACCGGCGTAGGCCGCTTCTTCGAGCTGGTGGGCCGGGATATGAGCGGGATGTTCCTTGCAAACCTGCTCACCTGTCTGGGCTTTCTGCCCGTCATCTGTCTGGTGTACATCGGCTTTCTGATGAACAGCCTGCCCGTCATGGTGCTCAGTGCCGCCGTGGGCGGCATCCTGGCCGGGCCGGTGCTGGCGGGCATGTACGACACCGTCCTGCGCGCTCTGCGCGACGAGGCCGGCTATTGGTGGGCCACCTACCGCAAGGCCTTCAGGCAAAACTTCAAAGCCAGCATCCTGCCGGGCGTGCTCTACTGCGTCGTGGTCACGGTGCAGGTCTTCCTCGTGTATTTCTGCTTCAACCTGCTCTACCACGGCACCAACGTCGGCGTGGGGATGTGGGTGGCCACGGTGCTCAACCTCGTCATCTTCCACATGCTGTTCTCCTATATGTGGCCCCAGGTGGTCCTGCTGGACCAGCCTTTCGGCCAGACGCTCAAGAACAGCGTCAACTGCATGATCGCGTTCCTGCCCCACGCACTGGCTGCGTCTCTCGTGACGGTACTGTTCTGGGGCCTCGTCATCCTCTGTATGCCGCTGGGCCTGCTGCTCATGCTGGTGTTCGGCTTCTGGTTCCAGGTGGAGATCACCAGCCAGATCGTCTACGGCGACCTCGACCGGGTGTTCCACATCGAGGAGAACATCCGCAGGCTCCACGACGCCGAGTATGAAGCCGAGATGGCCGAGGAGCGCAGCGACGACGAGGAATAAACGACACACCGACGCGGAAAGGGGATGCGTGCAATGGAACAGCGGAACAATCTGGTGCTGCAGGGCACGGAGACATTTTCCCGCGGACAGCTCGATAATGTGGCGCTGGACAACGGCAGCGTCGTGCTGGACAGCGTGGCCGGGCGGTACCTGCAATACGGCAGCTACACGACGCCCGAGTTCGCCATGCCGGCCTTCTGCAACCTGAACGTCAGCTGGAACGCCCACGCGCCCCAGAACACGATGGTGGAGGTGCGCTGCCGCGTCTACGCAGGCGGCAGCTGGACGGGCTGGATGAGCTTTGGCAAGTGGGCGCCGGATTACCCCCGGGCCAGCATCAGCACCCACAGCGACGACGGCCTCATCTTCCTGATGGGCGACACCGTGACGGTGGCGCTGCCCGGCGGCGGCACCGGCGTCCAGCTTCAGGTCAATCTTTCGACCAACAACGATAAAGTCACCCCGGCGCTCCGGCTGCTGGCGGCGGCGGTCCGCCCCCTTGCGTGGGATAAGCAGAGCGGCCACCCCATCAACCGCCGCCTGTACTTACCGGAATACTGCCTCTCGGCCCATGACCCCAGCTTTGGCCGGGACATGGACCTGCCGCTGGTGATGGCGGCCCTGATGAACCGCTGGGGCGAGGACATCCTGCCCGAAGAGGTAGCCTACGTCATGGAGGATAAGACCACCGGCAGCACCAGCAACGGCGCTTTCGCCGCCGCGGCAGCGGGCTGCTGCGGTTTTCCCTGCTGGCAGGCGTGGATGGACCTGCAGGATCTGCGGGAGCAGATACACGACGGCTGTTCTGTGGCCGTGCGCATCGAGCGCCGCATCCGGGGCCAGCGGGACCCCATCGGGGTCTGGATGGGTCTGCGGGGCTTCGGCCACGACGACGCGGTCCTCGCCGATTATGTCCTGCTCAACGACCCCACCGCCGACAGCGACGGGGCCGTGAACTGCACGATGGCGGTGACGGATTTTGCCCGCTACTTCACCGGGCGGGCCATCGCTCTCCGCCCCAAGCCCCGGGACACCGAGGCCAACCGCCCCCGGCGGGTCTCCTGTGACTTTGTGTACAGTGCCGAGGATGACTGCTGGTATCTGGCTCAGAAAGGCCAGCGGCAGCTGCTCCCGGCCGAATTTTCCGGCTGGGCGGCCTGCAGCCCCCACGACGGAGTAGCCCACGCCACCACAGCCCACCGCACCTTCCGGCGGATGGAGCGGACACGGACCGGCGGCTTCCGCTTCCCGCCCGAGCAGACCGCCGCAGGCGGGCGGTGCAGCGTTTACATCGTGGACCATACCGGCACCATGCAGTTTGCAGAGGTGCGCCTGCCTGCGCCTCCGCCGCCCGCGCTGCCACTATTGGAAGCAAACCAAAGCGCCGCGCCTTCTGTCTCCTGAGAGGCAGCACAGCCAAGAGCTTTTTGGGATAAATCATCAACATGGGAGGAACATATTATGGCAAAGACGATCATCACTTTGGGCCGTGAGTACTGCACCGGCGGACGCTACATCGCCAAGGACGTGGCACGCGCACTGGGCATCAAGCTCTACGACAAGGAACTGATCACGATGGCCGCCAAGAATTCCGGACTGTCCGAGGAGGCCGTGGCCGCCAGCGAAAAGCGGCACACCCACAGCCTGCTGTACAGCCTGTATACGATGGGCAATGACCTTCCGCTGGGCGATCAGGTCTTCATCCTGCAGAGCCGCATCATCAAGCAGCTGGCCGACGAAGGCCCCTGCGTCATCGTGGGCCGCTGCGGCGACTATGTCCTGCGCGACCGCAAGGACGTGCTGCGCGTCTTCGTCTACGCCCCCAAGGAGTGGCGTCTGGCTTACGGCAAGGAGAACAACATGCTGCAGGCCAAGGACGAAAAGGGCATCAAGGACGAGATCGACAAGACCGACCGCAACCGTGCCGCCTACTACAACTACTACACCCAGAACCGCTGGGGCGATGCCCACAACTATGACCTCGCCATCAACGCCGCACTGGGCCATGACGCCTGTGTGCAGATGATCCTTGCCGCCGCAGAGGCCAAGGAGAAGGCCATGGAGGGCTGATGCCCGCCGCCCCGGAGGGGGCAAAATAAATAATGATGCTGCGTGGGTGGGGTGCTTTTGCGCTCTGCCCACGTTTGCGGCATAGAAGAACTCTGCATCCTCAAGTTATCAACATCAAAAGGAGAAATCGTGGAAAACAAGCATCCCTCATCCTCTCCCGCCGGTGAGCGGGAAAACATCATGGGTACCATGGACATCAATCCTCTGCTCATCAAGCTCAGCGTGCCGATGATGGTATCCATGCTGGTGCAGGCCCTCTACAACGTGGTGGACTCGATCTTCGTGTCCCACGTCAGCGAGAGCGCCCTGACCGCCGTTTCGCTGGCGTTCTCTTTGCAGAACGTCATGATCGCCGTGGGCGTCGGCACCGGTGTGGGCGTCAATGCCCTGCTGTCCAAGAGCCTCGGCGAAAAGAACCAGGAACGGGCCAATCAGACCGCCGAGAACGGCATCTTCCTGTCCCTGTGCAGCTACGCCGTCTTCCTCGTCATCGGCCTCACCTGTATGAAACCCTACTTCTACGCACAGACTTCGGACATGGACATCGCCCGGCAGGGCATCCAGTATCTGCAGCTCTGCTGCGTGCTCAGCCTCGGCCTCTTTACCCAGACCATGGGCGAGAAACTGCTGGCCGCCACCGGCCGCACCCATCTGAGCATGATAAGCCAGCTGGTGGGCGCTGTCGTGAACATCGTTCTCGACCCCATCTTCATCTTCGGCTACTGCGGCGAGGCCCTGTCCGGCACCATCGGCGCTGCCGCGGCCACCGTCATCGGCCAGTTCTGCGGCGCGGGCATGACGCTGTACTTCAACCTCAATAAGAACCCCGACATCCAGATCAGCTTCCGGGGCTTCCGGCCCAGCGCCAAGGCCATCGGCCGCATCTACACCGTCGGCCTGCCCAGCATCGCCATGCAGTGCGTGGGCAGCGTGATGACCTTCTTCATGAACCAGATCCTGATGGCCTTCTCGGCCACGGCTGTCGCCGTCTTCGGCGTCTACTTCAAGCTGCAGAGCTTCGTGTTCATGCCCATCTTCGGCATGAACAACGGCATGGTCCCCATCATCAGCTACAACTACGGCGCACGGAAGCCGGAGCGGGTCAAAAAGACCATCCGCCTCGCAGTCTTCTACGCCGAGTGCATCATGCTGGTGGGCTTCTGCATCTTCCAGTTCCTGCCGGATAAGCTGCTGGGCCTCTTCGCCGCCAGCGACGCCATGCTGGCCATCGGCGTCCCGGCGCTGCGCATCATCTGCCCCCACTTCCTGCTGGCGGGTGCCGGCATCGTGCTGAGCTCGGTGTTCCAGGCGCTGGGCAACGGCGTGTTCAGCCTGACCGTCTCCATCTGCCGTCAGCTGGTGGTGCTCATCCCCGCTGCATGGCTGCTGAGCCGCACCGGCGAGGTGAACATGGTCTGGTGGGCCTTCATCATCGCGGAGGTGGCCAGCCTTGCGCTGAGCCTCGTTTTCATGGCCCGCATCAACCGTACCGTCATCGTCCCGCTCTCCGAAAAGCAGGACGCGGCCGTATAACCTGAAAGGAACGTGAACTCTATGGCAAAAAAGCTGAAGTGGAACCTTATCCTCATGAGCCTGCTCTATCTGGCGCTGGGCATCTTCCTGCTGATGGTGCCCGGCACGGCCCTCAACGTGGTCTGCTGCGCGCTGGGCGGCGTGGTGCTGGCCTGCGCGGCAGTGCAGCTGGTGCGGTATTTTGTCGTAGAGCGCGGCGTGTTCCAGAGCCAGCTCACCCTCATCTCGGGGCTGGTCTGTCTGGCGCTGGGCGCATTCCTCATCATCCGCAGCGATGTGGTGGTGCGGGTGCTGCCCATCGTGTTCGGCCTGTTCGTCATCTTTGACAGTCTGGGCCGCATCCAGAACGCTCTCGAGCTGCGCCGGTGCGAGTATCCGAGCTGGAAGATCTTTCTGCTGCTGGCCGTGCTCAGCGTCGTGCTGGGCATCGTGATGGTGGTGGACCCCTTCGGCACCATGGAGACGCTGGTGATGGCCATCGGCCTCATCCTCATCCTGGAAGGCGCACTGAACCTGCTGAGCGCCCTGTACACCATGCTGGCCGTCCGGCGCTTTATAAAGCTGCATCCGGAGACCCAGTCCATGCTGGAAGCCATCACCGGCCAGGATCTGAACGGCGACGGCGTCATCGCCCCGGATGTCTCCCACGCAGATGTGGAGTCCACCGCTGTGGAGCTCGACTATGTGGATGAGAGCGCCGAGGTGGAGCAGGAGAACAAATAACTTTAGCGGGCTTGCCCTCTCCGTCTGCTCCCGATAGGCGAAGGCTGACCCTCTGCTGAAAAACGAAACCCAAAATCAATTCAATATAAAGGATAAAAAGAGTTATGGAAAAGTACGATCTCATCATCGTTGGTGCCGGCCCTGCCGGCATCTTCACCGCTGTGGAGCTGCTGCGCCGCGGCAGCAAGAAGCACATCCTGCTGGTGGAAAAAGGCAAGCCGGTGGAAAAGCGCCACTGCCCCAAGGCCGAGATCGGCCACTGCGTCAACTGCCGCCCCACCTGCGCCATCACCACCGGCTTCTCCGGTGCGGGCGCCTTCTCCGACGGCAAGCTGAGCCTCTCCTATGAGGTCGGCGGCGACCTGCCCAGCCTCATCGGCGAAGAGTTTGCGCAGGAGCTCATCGACTACACCGACAAGATCTACCTCGAGTTCGGCGCTGACCCCCATGTGGAGGGCATCTACACCGGCGAGGACATCAAGGAGATCCGCAAGAACGCCATCCACGCCGGTCTGAAGCTGGTGGACTGCCCCATCCGCCACCTCGGCACCGAGAAGGCACAGCAGCTCTATCTCGCCATCCAGAACTATCTGGCTGACAACGGCGTGGAGATGCTCTTCTCCACCGAGTGCGAGAACATCATCCTCGAAGACGAGGAGTGCAAGGGTGTGCTGCTGCGTCAGGGCAACGGGGAGCCCCGCGCCGTCTACGGCGACACCGTGGTCATCGGCACCGGCCGCCGCGGCGCAGACTGGCTTGAGAAAATTTGTGCAGAGCACCATATCGCCCACAAGCCCGGCACCGTGGACATCGGTGTCCGCGTCGAGTGCCGCAACGAGGTCATGGAAAAGGTGAACAAGGTGCTGTATGAGTCCAAGCTCATCGGCTACCCGAAGCCCTGGAAGAACAAGGTCCGCACCTTCTGCCAGAACCCCGGCGGCTTCGTGGCACAGGAGAACTATGACAACGACCTGGCCGTGGTCAATGGCCACAGCTTCAAGGAGAAAAAAAGCGAGAACACCAACCTCGCCATCCTCGTCTCCCACAACTTCACCGAGCCCTTCAACCAGCCCATCGCCTACGCCCAGAAGGTGGGCGAGCTGACCAATATGCTGGGCGCAGGCCACATCATGGTGCAGCGCTACGGCGACATCCTCGACGGCAAGCGCACCTGGGCGAAGGAGCTGGCCCAGTCCAACGTCAAGCCCACCCTGAAGGACGCCGTGGCCGGCGACATCACCGCCGCCATGCCCTACCGCGCCATGACCAACATCATCGAGTTCATCAAGATGCTGGACATGGTCGTCCCCGGCTTTGCCGCCAACGAGACCCTGCTGTACAGCCCTGAGCTGAAGTTCTACTCCAACAAGGTCAAGATGGACGCGAACCTCGACACCAACATCAAGGGCCTGCACTGCCTCGGCGACTCTTCCGGCTGGACCCGCGGCCTGATGATGGCCTCCGTCATGGGCGTGCTGATGGGCCGCAAGCTGGCTGAGAAGGAAGGCTGCTGAAACGCCTTTCTGCACTAAGCTGCGCTGAATATTTGGTTCCCGATGCCTCTCCGCACTCCGCGGAGGGGCATTTTTTGCGCTTTGTGCGGCAAAACCGTGCAGGATACAAAAATCGGCAGAAAAAGTCAATTTCCGTCAAGCTTGAAAATTTATGGGAATTTGAATTGATTTTCTTCGTTCAAACTGCTACAATCTCAAGTAGAACTCAAGAAGAAATTGCGTCTTGCGCATAATGCGAGGAGGGATCACTTATGTGCGAAGCCCCCGGAAGCGTAGTAACGCTGCTATGTTCCGGCATCCAGCTTTACAGCGCCGAGAGGCGCATTGCGGACTGCATCCTTGCAGATGTAAAGCGGGCGTCGATGTGTACGTCAGCAGAACTGGCCCGGCTGAGCTGTTCGTCCGAGGCCACCGTCACCCGGCTGTGCCACAAACTGGGATTCGAGAACTACCGCAAATTCCAGCTGGCGCTGGCACGGGACGCCATGGAGCAGCAGGAAGCCCAGCGTATGCGGGACGAAGGGCAGGACGAGCTGCATCAGGCACTTCTGAACATTCTGGCAAACCGCGAAGAGGAGCTGCGGGCCACCATTCAGGCCATTGATACCCGCCAGCTGCGGCAGATCCTCTCTCTGCTGCGCAGCTGCGAGGTCATGGAGGTGGTCTCTGAGGGCGGCGGCCTGCCGGTGGCCTTCGATGCCTCCATCCGGTTCAGCCACCTGGGCAAGCGGTGCGTTTCCAGCGCAGTCCACGAGAAGAACCTTGCCTTTGCTCAGACGCTGACCCCCAAAGACATCCTCATCGTGCTCTCGGCCTCCGGGCAGAGCGCCAGGCTGGAAGAGGTGTCCGCTGCCGCCAAAGGGCGGGATGTACCGGTGCTGCTCATCACCTGTGACAGCCACGGCCCGCTGGCCCAGCTGGCCGACTATGTGATGACGACTTCCAACCGCGAACAGCGGCTCATCGAGGGCAGCCATGCGGCATCGCTGCTCTCGCCGAACGTCCTGATCGAGGTGCTTTACTACCTGCTGCGGATGGAAAATCTGTAAAAAACAAGCGCTGGCACCTTCGTGCCAGCGTTTGTTTTTATCATTGGAGCTCCAGATCACCGGGCAGGATGACATCCAGCTCCGCCGCAGGCTCTGCCACGAGGCGGCGGCTCTGGTGGAAGATGGCCTTTTCCAGCGTGTTGCGGGCGAGACGTCCGTTGCCCGCCGTGCGGGCGTCCTCTGCCTGGCGGCGCTCGTAGTAGCCTCGCAGCGGTTCCGTGCAGCTCTCGGCCAGCCTGTAGCCCTTGCCTCTCGCCAGCACATTCGTGATGTCCAGCAGCTCATCGGCGGTGTAGTCCGGGAACTCTATCTTGTTCGGGAAGCGGCTGGCAAGGCCGCTGTTGGCGGTCAGGAACGTCTCCATCTCCCTGGTGTAGCCCGCAAGGATGACCACCAGCTCGTCGCGGTGGTCTTCCATCCCCTTCACCAGCGTGTCGATGGCCTCGAGGCCGAAGCTGTCCTGCTCGCCCCGGTAGAGGCTGTAGGCCTCGTCGATGAAGAGGACGCCGCCCAGCGCGCTCTCGATGACGCTGTTGGTCAGGGGGGCGGTGTGGCCGGTGTAGCGGCCCACGAGGTCTCCCCGGCTCACCTCCACCAGCTGCCCGCCCTTGAGGGCGCCGATGGCCTTGAGGTACTTTGCCACGAGCCGGGCGATGGTGGTCTTGCCGGTGCCGGGGTTGCCGGTGAAGATCATGTGCATCGAGAGGCTGGCGGTCTTGAGGCCCGCCGCCGCACGGCGCTGCTGCACCTGAATGTTATCGGCAAGACCGAAGACGTATTCCTTCACCGGTGCAAGACCCGCGAGGTCGTTCAGCTCTTTCCTGATCTCTTCCACTGCGCCGGTATAGGCGGCGGGCAGCAGGTCGAAGAGCTTCTGGGGCCCGGCGTCGTTGAGGGCAAAGTCCAGGCCGCCCTCCCGGGCAGTCAGTGTGATCGTTCCGGTAAGCGCGGCATCTGTTTGCAGACAGTATTCGCTCAGAGCGCGGAATATCTTATCGCAGCAGGCCGAAAGCCCCGCCGCACCCTGCTTCGGGCTGCACTGGGCCGCCACATAGTCCCGCACATCCGCGCCCGCCGACAGGGTCAGGCCGAGGCGGGTCTTCACTTTTGCGGCCAGCGCGTTGAGCTGCTGGGCTGCCAGCGCGACAAGGGCTTCCCGCGCAAAGGCGCTGGTCTCGCAGACATCGCCCAGCGCCGAGACGAAGGCCGCACCGAACTTGTCAGCCAGCGCCTCCCGGCCCTTCTGGGAGAAGAAGACGAGGTACTTGCCGCAGGGGGTGATGCGGCTCACCGCCCCGGGGGCAAGCGCCGTTCCGGCGTCCACGAGGATGCCCTCCTTGTTGACGAGATACCGGCTGGACAGGGGCGCACTGCCCTTGACGGCCAGGTCTGCCAGCGTCTTCAAAAAGCCCGGATAGCAGCTCTCGTAGTGCTCAAAGACCAGGATCTCGCCCGGCGCATGGAGGGCGGCGTACAGATCCTGCAAAAAGAGCTTTTCAGCCCCCGAGTTGGGGTAAAGCGCCAGATCCATAACGGCCAGCTTATCGCTCTGCAAAAGACCCCGGGCGGCCATGCAGCGGGCCGTCTCCGTCAGAGCGAAATGCCGCCCCGTGCCGGGCGCACCGCAGAGCAGGATGACGTTCCGGGCCGTGGGGGCTTCCGTCCCCAGCACGAAAGGCCGGCGCATGGCCCGCACGACGCCGTCCACAAAGGCGTCCTGCCCCAGCACTGTCTTTTTCACCTCAGCGGCCAGCCCTTCGAAGCTGCCCAGATGCTCCTGTCTGACTTCGGTGGTTCCTTTGGCCAGCAGGCCGTCGGCCTCCATATCTTCAAGCATCTTCCGGCTCTGGGCCAGCGCCTCCTGTGTGGTGTCTCTGCGCAGCTCGGCGTTCTGTTTGCGGAGCATTTCGTCCAGCTTTTTCTGCTGCTCCAGCAGGGCTGCGTTCATATCGGGCAGACCGGGCTTTTCCGGCGGCGTTTTCTGCGTATCAAAGCGCAGTTTTCCTCCCGGGCCGAACACTCCGTTCATCAAGTTCTCCCAATCGTCGGTGTATGCCATCTGCCTGCCTCCGTCCTGCGTTTTTTCCCAGTATAGTGTACTTTGCCCCCTTTTGCAAGAAAAGTCTTGAAAATCCACGGGCAGGCGGGTACACTAATTTTATATTGATTTGATATGCGAAGGGAATGGAACGAAATGAAAACGCCCGCAGAGTGGAAAACGCTGTTCGAGAGCAGCGCCTTTGCACGGCAGACAAGCTACAGCGGCCCTCTGGGGCCGGAATATAACCCCTCCGGCACCCGGCTCCGGCTCTGGGCGCCCACGGCGCAGAAGGTATCGGTCAACCTCTACCGCCGGGGCGACGGCGGGGCCTGCATGGGGACCCTGCCGCTGGAACAGCACGGGCAGGGCGTCTGGTCGGTCTATCTGCCCGGCGACCAGCACGGACATTACTATACCTTTACCGTCGAGGTGGACGGCACAGCATACGAGACGGGCGACCCCTACGCCCGGACGGCAGGCGTCAACGGCCTGCGGAGCATGATCTTAGACGCGCCCCGCATCGACCCGCCCGACTGGAGCCACGACCACCGGGTCATCGTCCCGGCCTCCCGCCGGACGGTGTGGGAGGTCAGCGTCCGCGACTTCTCGCAAGACCCGGCCTGCGGCGTTCGGAATGCATGGCGGGGCAAATTCATGGCCTTTACCCAGAAGGGGACCACCCTTTCTTCCGCCGGCACCTTCCCCACCTGCCTCGACTACCTCAAGCGGCTGGGAGTGGGCTATGTGCAGCTGATGCCCATCTTCGACTTCGGCAGTGTGGACGAGAGCCGCCCTCTCACCCGGCAGTACAACTGGGGCTACGACCCCACCAACTACAACATCCCCGAGGGCAGCTACTCCACCGACCCCACGAAAGGCGAAGTCCGGGTGCGGGAGTGCAAGGAGATGATCGCCGCCCTCCACGCGGCGGGCATCGGCGTCATCATGGACGTGGTGTACAATCATATGTACCGCAGCGAGAACCCGCTGAACAGCACGGTGCCTTATTATTTCTTCCGGCAGAACCCGGACGGCAGCTTCTCCAACGGCAGCGGCTGCGGCAACGAGTTTGCCAGCGAGCGGCCCATGGCCCGGAAATACCTCATCGACTCGGTGCTCTACTGGGCGCAGGAATATCACATCGACGGCTTCCGCTTCGACCTCATGGGCCTCTATGACGTGGACACCATGAACGAACTGCGGGCCGCGCTGGACGCTCTGCCGGGCGGCAGAAACATCCTGATGTACGGTGAGCCGTGGCAGGGCGGCGGCAGCCAGCTCCACCGGTACGAGGCCAACAAGGCGAACCTCGCCATGCTGTCCGAGCGCATCGGCATCTTCTGCGACAACACCCGCGACGTCATCAAGGGCGGCTGTTTTGACGCCCGGGAGCCGGGTTACGTCGAGGGCAGGCCGGGCAGCTTCTGGGACATCGGCGGGGCCGTGGCCGCGTGGTGCCGCAGCGACAAGCTGCCCGCCCATTCGCCCTCCCAAATCGTCAGCTATGTGTCCGCCCACGACAATTTCACTCTCTGGGACAAGCTGATGCTCGTCCGGTACGCCCGTCCCGAGTACACTGCCGCCGACTCGGCGGCGCTGGCCCAGAACCGGCTGGCGGCGGGCATCTATCTCACCTGCATGGGGATGCCCTTCCTGCAGGCCGGCGAGGAGTTCGCCCGCACCAAAAAAGGTCAGGGCAACACCTACCACTCTTCGCCCTCCCTCAACCGTCTGGACTGGAAGCGGGCCGCGCAGTTCCACGGACTGGTGGACTATTACCGGGGCCTGCTGGGCCTGCGGGCGCAGTTCCCCCGCCTGAGCGCCCCGGACGCGGCCAGCCCGGCGGCCATCAAGTTTTTCTCGCTGGAACAGCCCCTCGTGGGCTGGACTTTGCCCGCCGCCCCCGGCGACGGCGCGGCATGGCGGGCGCTCTGCGTCTTTTACAATCCCACGGAAGAAGAAAAGCGGGTCCACCTGCCCGACGGCCAGTGGAAATTGCTGAGCGACGGCCTATCGTCTGCGCTCTGGAAAGGCCCCAGCCGGGTCTGCGGCGGCGAAGTGACACTTCTCCCGTGCAGCGCTACCATTTTCGGCCAGGTATAATAAAAAAGCGGCCCGCCGCTTTGCGCGGCGAGCCGCCCAATCATGTCCTGATTTAGCCCTGCGGGTCCTGCTGAGGTGCAGACTCGGCAGACTTCTCCTGACGGGATGCGCCGTTGGTGCCATTGCCGCTGTTGGAGGCGTTCTTTTCGCCCAGCGTCAGGCTGACGGTCTGCATCTGGCCGTCGCGGGCGACGGTGATGGACAGGGTATCACCGGCAGAGTGCTCCTGCATCAGGGTGCCAAGGTCGGTCTTCTGGGCCACCTCGGTGTTGTCGATGCTGACGATGCGGTCGCCGGCCTTGAGGCCAGCCTTATCGGCAGGGCCGCCGGAGACGACGTCCACGACGTAGATGCCGTAGGCGTTGACGCCCAGCTGTGCCGCCGTCTGTGCGTCGGTGACAGCCAGATAGGTGATGCCCATGTAGGGACGACCCGTGACGTAGCCGTTCTCCAGCAGGTCCTGCGCCACCTTGATGGCGTCGTTGATGGGGATGGCGAAGCCCAGACCCTCAGCGTCAGAGCTGGAAGACTTTGCGTTGACGATGCCGATCAGCTCGCCGTTCATGTTGAACAGGCCGCCGCCGGAGTTGCCGGGGCTGACAGAAGCATCCATCTGAATGAGGGACATGGTGTTGACAGAGCTGGAGCTCTGGATGGAGACACTGCGGTTCAGGGCGCTGACGATGCCGCTGGTGACGGTGCCGCCCAGCTCACCCAGCGGGTTGCCCACGGCCAGCACGTTGTCGCCCACGGCCAGCTTGTCGCTGTCGCCCACGATGGCGGGGGTCAGGCCGTCGGCATCGATCTTGATGACGGCGATGTCGCTGGTGGAATCCTCGCCCACGACGGTGGCAGGGTAGTCCTTGTCGCCGATGGTGACGGTAATGTTGGACGCGCCGCTCACGACGTGGTCACAGGTGAGGATGTAGCCATCCGAGCTGATGATGACGCCGCTGCCGGCGCCGCTCTCCACCTGGCTCTGGCCGTACCAGGACCACTGGGAGTAGACCACCTGCTCGGTGGTGATGACCACGACGCTGGGGCTGACGGTCTTGGCCACCTGTGCGGTGTTCATGCCGCTGGAAACAGTCGTGCCTTCGGCGGCGTTCTCAGAGTCTGCCGAAGAGCTGCCAGACCGCTCCACCTGCTGGATGATGACCTTGTTATTGCCGCCGAAGCGTGCGCCCACAAAGCCGCCCATAAAGCCCATGGCTGCGGCCAGCACCAGAGCGACGATGCTCTTTACCGCCTTGCCTGCATTCTTCTTCGGCTTCTCAGGCTTCTTCGGCGCGGCAGGGGCTGTGTTCTGCGGGCCTGCGGGGGGCGGCGTTGCGCCGCCGGAAGGCTGGGTGCTCTCGCTGAAGGTAGAAGCAGTGTTTGCGGTGTTCATGCCGCTGGAACCCACATTGGGGTAGCCGGTATCACCGGCAGGATTATTGGAAGAGGAATAGTCATATTCCCATTTGTTTTCATCCATCGTGATTACTTCCTTTCTAAGGGATTAGAAGTTGTTTTCATAACCGTTGCGCACCGTCTGAGCGGTCTTTTTGCCCGCATACTGCGTTGCTTTCCCTTGCAATCCGCCTAGGATTGCTTCGGGAAAGCGCCTTGCCTGCCGGCAAAAATCCTCGCCCATTCGGCACTCTCCGGCTATGAAAACAACTTCGGCCGGGGGAAGAGTTTTTCCGCTCCTCTCCGGCACGGTTTTATTCTATCTGCTAATTGTGAAAATCAATCGTTCCCCCAGTGAAGAATGTGTGAAATAAAGTCTAAGGAGTTTCTATGAAAATCAGCGTCACGCAAACGGGCTTTGCCCTTTATAAAGAGGCCGACGTCATCGGCCGGTGCGACGTCACGCCCACCCCAAAAGGCGCGGACATCACGGCCCTGTCCGTCCTGTCCCAGTGGCGGCGGAAAGGCTACGGCTCCTACCTGTTAAAAGAGATCTTGCGCCGGTTCGGCGGTTATGACCGGGAGGCCGCGACGGTGTTCACCGCGCCCCTGCCCGCCGACGAGGGCGAAGGGCTGTTCTGGCAGAAATTCGGCTTTGCGCCTGAGGATGGGCGGCTCGTCCGCCGCCGCACCCCCGATCTGACGGCGGTGCGCTTTGTGCAGGACTATCTTGCCGCCCATCTCCCCCACCCGAAGCTCTGCATCGACGCCACCTGCGGCAACGGCGGCGACACGGCGTTCCTCTGCCGCCTTGTCGGCCCGGAAGGCCGGGTGCTGGGCTTCGACATCCAGCCCGAGGCCATCGCCTCCACCCGCGCCCGGCTCAAAAAGCAGGGCCTTACGGCAGAGCTTATCTGCGACAGCCACGCGAACCTCTTACAGTATGTCCGGCCCGGCACGGCGGACATCGTGATGTTCAACTTCGGCTGGCTGCCCGGGGCCGACCACAGCGTCTTCTCCACAGCAGACAGCAGCATCCCCGCGCTGGAAGCCGCCCTCGCGGCGCTGCGCGCTGGCGGCGTGCTCAGCGCCATCCTCTACAGCGGCCGCGTTATCGGCACAGACGAAAAGCAGAGCATCCTCGGCTGGCTGCGGGCTCTCCCGCTGGAAAAATATACCGTACTGGTGTGCGATTTTGCCAACTGGGCCGATACTGCGCCCCTGCCCTGCCTTGTTCTGAAAAAATAGCAAAAACTCTTGCATCCATGTGGATTTTCTGTTAAAATAAGCGTTGTATGTAATTTTATAGGAGAGTTTCCCATGTAAACAGACCCTATTGTTTGCTGATACATCCACCCGGCCCTTCGCGGGGCCGCATCTCAGGAGAACGAAACTTTTATGACAAATCGTGAAGAAATCGAGCGCCGCCGGACGTTTGCTATCATCAGCCACCCCGACGCCGGCAAAACGACGCTGACCGAAAAGCTGCTGCTGTACGGCGGAGCCATCAATCAGGCAGGCTCCGTCAAGGGCAAGCAGAGCGCAAAGCACGCCGTGTCCGACTGGATGGACATTGAGAAGCAGCGCGGTATTTCCGTCACCTCTTCTGTCCTGCAGTTCAACTACGCGGGCAAGTGCGTGAACATTCTGGACACCCCGGGCCATCAGGACTTCTCGGAGGACACCTACCGCACCCTGATGGCAGCCGACTCGGCTGTCATGGTCATCGACGCCGCAAAGGGCGTCGAGGCCCAGACCATCAAGCTGTTCAAGGTCTGCACCCTGCGCCATATCCCCATCTTCACCTTCATCAACAAGATGGACCGCGAGGCCCGCGACCCCTTCGAGCTGATGGAGAACATCGAAGAAATTCTGGGCATCAAGACCTACCCCATGAACTGGCCCATCGGCTGCGGCAAGGAGTTCAAGGGCGTGTTCGACCGCAACACCCGCAAAGTGCTTGCTTTCTCCAGCGATGGCCGCGCCAACGGCGTCAAGAAGGTCGAGGAGACCGAGGCTGAGCTGGGCGATGCCGCACTGGACGAGCTGCTGACCCCCTATCTGCACCAGCAGCTGGTGGATGAGATCGAGCTTCTGGACGGTGCTGCCGAGGAGTTTGACCTCGACCGCGTGCTGCGCGGCGAGCTGAGCCCCGTGTTCTTCGGCTCTGCGCTGACCAACTTCGGCGTCGAGCCCTTCCTCGAGAACTTCCTCCGCCTCACCCCCACCCCGCTGGCCCGCGTGGACAGCCTGACCGGCGAGACCGTGGACC